>Ga0209064_1000191_pt1 | contig 144890 bp, 115 predicted proteins | sample Inofromicrocosms_FD_187498 | JGI IMG/M metagenome (GOLD analysis project Ga0209064, IMG submission 187498) | Mouse cecum microbial communities from Vienna, Austria - Inoculum for glucosamine and mucus D2O microcosms (SPAdes) (version 2) | ecosystem: Host-associated > Mammals > Digestive system...
CAATGCCAAAATCAAGGCGTTCAGAACACAGTTCCGGGGTGTCGGCGACATAAAGTTCTTTATGTTCAGACTGGCCAAACTATATTCCTGACATCACCTTGCGCCCACCGGAAAAATCCGCTGACCCTGGATTTCCCAATGGCCACCTTTTTTAGAGCCAACATAACTAACTATTTCAGATAATATGGAAAGTTCCCGTTCTATTGTTTTGACTGAAAATCCTATTGCAGAAGCAATCTCTGCCCTGGTAATTAGCGGATTCCCACTTATTAGCGCTATAATCTGCTGTTGGCGTTCAGTTAAATTTTTAGCGTCATTTTTAGCGTCATTTTTAGCGTCATTTTTAGCGTCACCGACATTATTCGGCATGGCTAGATTCTGAATAGCGGATTTTAAAGGTAGAGTGACAGTGGCAATGGTGCGGTCACTTTCAACGATAGGTTTTGCGCCAGTCAGTTGTTCCCAACTCGCTAGCTTCTTCATGCCATAACCTGCATTTTCCGCTATTCCGACATAGCGGAAAAGTTTTGCGATAGTCGGGTTACGAAGTTTGGAATATATTTTGCCTAAAATGGCATTGACCGGCAACGGGAATGCCCCGCCATTCATAAACTCTATGTGGTCGGTATAGACACGGATGCAGGAGCGAAGTGAATCAAAATGGTCACAATGCATAACCATATTCGCCAAAGCCTCTCGAAGAACGTTGTACTGGCTGTTGTCAGTTGTAGCAAATCCGTTATTTCTTATATGTATAGGCGCATCAACAAGCGTATGAAAGCGGCGTAAGATAATCTGAACCGCTTCCCAGATATTTTGCTGCTCAGGGATACGATAAGTGTACCTCACCTCAGCCTGTTGGATTGTTGGTGCCGGAATCTCTATATAGTCAATGCAAAAAGTCGGAACATATCTCAACACATAGGGAGCCTTTCCGAACATAAGCAACCCGGCATATGTCAGCAAACCATTGCTTGTGATATTAACCTCTTCGCAAAACGTGGCATCATCCACGTTTTGCAACTCTATAAGATTATTTGTTGAACCAAGAGCAAAACGATAGTTATGCAAGGAATCTGAATTTAGCATTTCAATGCCCGAATCCGGTATAGTCTCCTCAGTTTTCTTACCAAACGACTGGTTACGGAACATTGCACGTATTTCTCCCTCGGTAGCCCGCTGGTCACCACTACCCATCCTTATAAAGGTGTTGGTAGGATTTCCGAAATATACCGGCTTTAAATCAACCTCCGGAATGTAGAATGCAAGTAGCTTCAACCCATCTATATCATATCGTTTTGAACGAGTAATGACCGTTTGGTTAAACTTCCCTGAGCGGAGAGTTCCATGAAAATCCTGTTCAAGTTTCTCGGCGTTATCCACTCCCTGAATCTCGAAAGTCCTACCATTTTGCCTAACGCCCAACACAATCCATCCGCCCGAAGTATTTGAGAACGCGCTAACGGTATCCCATATATTCTTCGGCAATTCAGACTTTGCGGACTTGACCTCGAAATCATCCCATTCTATGTCGCGTAGTCGTGCTACAAGTTCTTCTTTCGTCATAACAGATGCAAAGTTATACATTCACATCGGATTTTCAATAGGTTATACGCACTTATACAAATCCTACATTCTGCCCTTTCAACACATGCCATACCATTTCTGTAAATGACATTATAAATGCAGCAACGCACCGGGGAGTCGGTGCGTTGCTGAGTTTGATAGTATCCCCGTGGGGAGTCGAACCCCAATCGTTGGAACCGGAATCCAATATTCTATCCATTGAACTACGGAGACATCTATGCGGTAAGGCGCAAAATAAGCCTATACCTATTTTCTGATGCAAAGATACGAAAATTTGCTATAACAACCCGCACTTGTTGAAGGATTTTTAGCCTATCGGCTAATTTCCGCATTTTTCATGACGGCTTTATATCCTGAAGCATCCCTGTTCATGACGGTTTCGAGCCACCGTAAGCAGCTTTTCGAAACCGGCGTGCGTTGTCGAGGTGGGTTTGATAATCCGAAGTAAAGTCATGATAGCCCGACCCGTCGGGACGCGCACACATATAGATGTAGCTATGCTCAGGTGCATTGAGCACGGCATCGATTGTTGCAGCTTCGGGATAGCGTATAATGCCAGGAGGAAGTCCGGGATAACGATATGTGTTATACGGGGAACCGGATTTCAGCATGGCGCCGGTTATACGCTTTGCCTCGAAATCGCCGGTGGCGAATTTCACTGTGGGATCGGCCTGCAGGAGCATTCCCCGATTAAGGCGGTTAAGATAAAGACGGGCAATTTTGGGACGTTCATCCCGGCGGTTGCTCTCCTCCTCCACTATCGAAGCAAGCACACTGACCTGCAAAGGGGTAAGCCCCAGATTCCGGGCCTTCTCCCTTCTGGCGTCATCCCAAAAGCGAGAATAATGCTTACGGATTTTCGCTATCAGTTCTTCGGGTGTCGCCGACCAGTAAGCTTCGTAAGTATCAGGCAGGAACTGTGCCGCGATTTGTTCAGGGGTGAGCGTATCGGCAACCGCCGCCTTACGGCAGGCCTCTTCAAACTCCCCTGCCGTGAAATCCATCCGTGATGCCAGCCTCGAGGCCAGTCGGTCGGATGTGCGGATATTGTTAAATGTGACTTTTACAGGGGTCTGACGCCCTTGCCCGATTCGACGGGCTATGCTCCATGCTTTCTCACCCGGCTCAATCAGATATGCGCCATGGCTGGCTTCTATATCGCCGTTCCATATCGCTGCCACCCGGCCTCCGAAATTATCGCCAAGAGCTGCCGTAATGGAATCTTTTGCAGAATCGACAGTAGCCGTGCGCGGGATACGCACCCACACAGCCTCGTCGCCGTCGAATCCGGTAGCCATACGCGTGAAATACCATGCCCCCCATGCCATCACGACAAGCATCACCACAGTCAGAACCCGGCGCTTGTTGACACCTGCGCCGAAACGTTTCGCTTCATTCCCCTTTGCCTGTTCCTTATCTTCCATTTTATCATCTGATATGAAAACAGCGCGAAATTACAAAATTTCCCGTCCTCGTGCCATCATGTAATATATAAAAATCTCCAAAAATCCTGATTCTGACATCGACCTGACGTCATTTCGACAAGGCACCATAAAGCAAAGGCATCATGCCGAATCCGACATGATGCCTTTGTTTCTTCGATAGAATGATTTTATGAGAAAGGGCAATCCCCAATCCCGATAACAACCTTATTCGGCAGCTTCAGGCTCAAGGAACAGCACTCGGTAGTTGCCCTGCTTGTTAAGTTCCTTCATGAAGTTCATGATGTCGGCAGGCTTGATAGCCTTGTACATCTCTTCGGCGCCGTTGAAGGTATCCACGCCGTTGAGGGCCTCACCACCCATGGCATTAAGCCATGCATCGTTCTGTTCACGCGATTCACGCACACTCTTTATAGCGAATTCAACAATCTTGGCAACCTCTTCGTCGGTAACGTTGCTCTCCATGTTTTTGAATTCCTTGGCGATAAAATCGAGGACTTCCTGACGCATTTCAGGCTTCATCGGGAAAGAACTTTGAAGAACGGTGTTGTTCTTACCCGCTACACGTTGCATACCACCTTGCGCCCAAATCGAATAAACCGCACCCATATCCTCGCGCACAGTTTTCAGAAGGCGGTTGGTGAGAATCTGGGCGGCGATATTCGATGCCGCACGGTTTTCGATAGTATAGGGTATATTACCATAGTCAAGCACGGCAACATGAGTCTGCGGGGTCTGCATCGGGGCTTTGAAACCGATTTCCTTATCACCGGGCTTGATTTCCAGGGATGCATCGAACTTCGGGGCCTTGGTCACGTTGGCCGCATCGGCAGGGAGAGTGGCGATATACTGCTCGACGAGGGGTTTGAATGTGGCCATGTCGATGTTGCCGACAAAGAAGAATGTATAGTCGGCCGCATTGGCAGTCATTTTGCGCACGATGTCGATGGTCTGTTCACGCTGTGCGCCCTGGATGGCCTCAACACTCATTGCCTGACGGCGCGGGTTGGTGTAAAGGGCTTTCTGGAGGTCGCGTCCGAAAATATATTCCGGGTTCGTTTCCTGGTTTTTCAGGATTCCTTCATACATTTTCTGTGTGGCAACGAATTCCTCGGGGGTGAAAGTAAAGTTCGTGAAGGTCATATAAAGAAGCTCCATCATCGTGGGGAGATCTTTGGGCGTTGTCGAACCTGCCACATCGCGGGTATAGTCGCCGAAGCTGGTAGAAACACGAACCTGTTTGCCTTGCAGATATTTCTGCAAATCCTTGTTGGTGTAATCGCCCAGCCCGTTGGATGTGGAGGAAATAGGCAGGAATATCAGCGAATTGGCATAGCTGTCGGGGAATACCGACGTACCACCGATGGCCTGAGCGTCGAAGAGGATTTCATCAGCCTTGAAATCAGTGGTCTTAACAATAACCACAGCGCCGTTTGACAATGTGAGCTTTGTTGCGCCCCATTTCTCCAGCTGTTCCTCCTTCACGATTTTACCGGGGGCGGGGAGGCTGGGAATCAGAGGCTCAGCCTTTACCTCGTCAACGAATGCCTCGATATTCTCGGCATTTATCTCGGCCATGGCCGCAGCAAGCTGCTCTTCGGTGGGAATTACCATTCCTGCCTTCTCGGGAAGCATGGCAAGGACGATACGGTTATCTTCGGTCACCATCTGCTTGAGGGTCTGATTGATGGCTTCAACAGGAATCTGGTTGGCGAGCATATTGATCAAGTTATACTCATGTTCGATTCCCGGCATGGGGGTATTGTCGATGAAATGACGTGCGATTTCACGCGAGTACTTCTCGCTCTCGGTTTTATCGCGGTTGTTATAAACCTTTTCGATTCTCGACAGGTACTCGCTGCGCGCACGGTCATATTCCGATGCGGTGAATCCGCCACGCACGGCACGCAGCAGTTCGCGGTAAACGCTCTTGAACGCGGGAATCATGTCGTTATCCTTGGCCACACCGCCTACCGACAACGCATCCTCGGTTGCCGAAACCAGGAAGCGTCCGTAGTTGGCAAATGCAGCTGCAAAAGGAACATCGGGATTCGACATCATCTCGTTGTAGCGGGCATTAAGCATCGCACCAACAATGTCGGTAACATAATCGGTTACAACATAGACCATGGTGTTGCGCTGCTCACGCGGGAGCACATCGCTCTTAAAGAAGATATTGAACACCGAATACTGTTGCTCAGGGTCGGTTCCCACAGCGAATATAGTGCCTTCGGTATCAGGAACCTGCTCATATTCGCGCGGCTTGGCATTTTCCGGCATCTTTATCGGTGAGAAAATCTCCTTGATTTTGGCCTCGATACGGTCAACATCAATATCGCCGACAACGATTACGCCCTGCAGGTCTGGACGGTACCACGCCTCATAATAATCGCGGAGCACCTGCGGCGGGAAATTATCCACAACCTCCATAGTGCCGATAGGCATACGGTAACCGTATTTCGAACCCGGATAGATTTTCGGGAGCAGCTGCTCCAGGATACGTTGCTGGCCTACGTTGCGCGAACGCCATTCCTGATGGATCACACCACGTTCCTTATCGATTTCCCCAGGCTCGAGCAGAAGGCCGTCGGCCCAGTCATGAAGGATGAGAAGGCATGAATCCTGCACGCTCTCACGGGCTACAGGCACATTCGAAATATTGTAGACAGTCTCGTCAACATCGGTATAGGCATTGAGATTCTGACCGAACTTCACACCTATGGTCTCAAGCCAGTCGACAAGCGCACTACCGGGGAAATTCTGCGTGCCGTTGAAGCACATATGCTCCAGGAAGTGTGCCAACCCGCGCTGTTCGTCGTTTTCAAGCACGGAACCCACCTTTTGGGCGATATAGAAATCCGCCTGCCCCTTGGGGGTTTCGTTATGCCGGATGTAATAAGTCAGGCCGTTTGGCAATGTGCCCTGTCGCACCTGGTTGTCGACCGGCAGCGGCTCGGTCATCTGAGCTGCCGCACTGAAAGCGCAAATCCCTGTCAACAGGAACAGCACTCGCTTAAGGGTCTTTTTCATAAAAGAAAAATTAAGTGTAAAAATTGTGATATATAATTGTTGTTTATTCTGATGGATTCACCCCCTCCACACCCCCCTTTCATATGATTAAGCCGACATGGCGTTGCTATCAGTGACCGGCTAAAATATTCTGGGGGAATTTCAAACGGGCTCTTAAATTTGACGCCTCCGCATCAATGGAGTTTCATCATCATGCGTTAATTTTTGCAAACTCCCAAAAATTCCACCCATCACACCGGCCTGCCTACCCGAAAAGATGCCTGAATGCCTCTTCGACTTTGTCGACCTCCGCGATTTCGATGGATAGTTTTGATGTATCCACCCCCTTGAGTGAGCCACGGGGGATGATTATGGTTTTCATGCCGAGTTTGTCGGCCTCGCGCACACGCTGCTCCATACGGGTTACAGGGCGGATTTCACCACTTAGCCCGACCTCCCCGCTCAGACATACCCCGTGGGGAATCGACATATCCACATTCGACGAAAGGATGGCGGCTATCACGGCAAGGTCGAGCGCCGGGTCGGCCACCTTAAGCCCACCGGCAATGTTGAGAAACACATCCTTCTGTGCAAGCTTGAAACCGACGCGCTTTTCAAGCACGGCCAGCAGCATATTCATCCTTTTGGAATCAAACCCTGTGACTGATCGTTGCGGCGTGCCGTAGGCAGCGGTGCTGACCAATGCCTGCGCCTCTATCAGGAAGGGACGTATCCCCTCCAGTGTCACACCGATGGCGCAACCCGAAAGCGCCTCTTCGTCGCGCCGCGACAGCAACATTTCCGAAGGGTTGGTAACCTCACGCAGCCCACGCTGGCACATTTCATAAATGCCAAGTTCGGAGGTGTTGCCGAAACGGTTTTTTGTGGCACGCAGAATTCGGTACATATACTGACGGTCACCCTCGAACTGCAACACGGCATCCACTATATGCTCAAGCACCTTAGGGCCTGCCAGCGACCCCTCCTTGTTTATATGCCCGATAAGCAGCACCGGCACATTCTCCTCCTTGGCATAGCGCAGGAGCGCCGCAGCACACTCCCGCACCTGGCTCACACTCCCGGCAGCCGATTCTATGGCATCGGAGGCAATCGTCTGAATCGAATCCACAATCAGAAGTTGCGGCTCCACATCGCGTATATGCCGGAATATGTTTTCGAGCGATGTCTCTGTTACGATATAGCAATTATCGCTCACACGCCCTATGCGGTCGGCCCGCATCTTGATCTGGACAGCGCTTTCCTCTCCAGAGACATAGAGGATACGACGTGATTTTATGGCAAGTATATTCTGCAACACCAAGGTGGATTTACCGATTCCGGGTTCTCCCCCCACAAGCACCATCGACCCGCTCACCAATCCCCCGCCAAGCACACGGTTAAGTTCCTCCGAAGGCATGTGGATACGGGTTTCATCGCCCGCCTTGATTTCAGAAACACGCTGTGGCACGCTGCGATTGGCATCCGCTCCACGACGCCCGCCCCCCGCATCGCGTTTCCCGGTGACAACACGCTCCTCGACCATGCTGTTCCACGCGCCGCAAGCCGGACAACGCCCCTCCCATTTAGGGGAATCCGCACCGCATTCCGAGCAGAACCATACTGTTTTTTCTTTAGCTTTCGCCATCCTGTTTATCGAAAAGGCTATATAATAAAAGTCAAGATGAACTGACACCAAATCGTGTGTCTGGATTCAATCACGATATGCTATAATCCGATGTGCCATATAAGAAAAGCACACCTAACCGGCCCGTCGTCGGAACTCGGCCAAGGTTATCCCCGTCGCCATCGACACATTGAGAGATTCAACCGTGGCACGTTCCGGCGGGAAAGCTGGAATCTTGATGCGGTTGCCCACAACAGCGGCAATTTCATCCGAAATGCCGTTACCCTCGTTCCCCATAACCACTATCCCCCCGGCAGTCAGGGAGGTGGAATAAATGTTCTCACCATCGAGAAATGTGCCGTAAACGGCAACCCCGTCCTTTTTTGCCTCCATCAGGACAGCCCGCAAATCGCAATAACACACCCCGACACGGGCTATCGCCCCCATAGTAGCCTGCACTACCTTCGGATTGTAAACATCTACCGTGTCTTCAGAAGCCAGTATGCGAGTAACTCCAAACCAGTCGGCCACACGCATTATGGTGCCAAGGTTCCCCGGATCCTGCACTTTGTCAAGGGCTATAACAAGTTCGTCGGCCGAAACGGGTGCAAACGAATCACGGTGTGGCATACGGCACACAGCCAACACCCCTTGAGGCGTTGTCAGCGACGACATCCGTTCCATATCGTCAGTGCGTGCCAACATGGCCGCAGGCAACCCGCCGGGAAGCCCCATGCCATATTCTTCAATCCACCGGGAGGTGGCCACAAGATATTCCACATCGAAAAAAGGCACTGTGTCAAGCACCGCACGGGTACCCTCCACAACAAACAAGCCCTGATCTTTCCGGTGTTTCGCCTGTTTCAGGGATGTAATCAGTTTACGCGTGGACGTGCTTATTGTCATCATAAAGTAATGCAGTAAGTTTGAACAAAGATACATATTTTCCGCCGAAATTGATGGATTTTACGTAAATTTGCGCCACAAAACAACAGCCGGACAGTCCGTCGCGGGCGTGATTCCACCAAGGAATGCACGCATGAGGAAAGTCCGGGCAACACAGAGCGCCATACTTCCTAACGGGAAGCCGCGGGCAACCGCAGAGACAACGTGACAGAAAACAACCGCCCCATTTACGGACGGGGGAGCCATACCTTTCCAGGAATGGCGCCACTACCCCCCGGGGCAAGGGTGAAAAGGCGGGGTAAGAGCCCACCGGGCGCCACCGTGAGATGGCGTGCCGCACGTCTTATGGGTTGCAAGGTCATGTATACCGGCAGCGCGGCAGTGTCTTCGGGCAAAAAGTCGCGGGTGGGTGGCTCGCCCACTGCCGGGGGGTAGACTGCTTTAGCCGCAGTGGCGACACTCGGCATAGATAAATGACGGACCGGCCTGATCGAAGTACCGGCCCCGCAACAGGGGCAGGAAACCGTCGGCGACCGACATAACCCGGCTTACAGCCCGGCTGTTGTTTCTTTTTTTGACTTTTTACGCACCGGGTTGCAACTTTTAGGCATCCCGGTGCGTCTAATTTATACCACAAGGACATCATCCTTATCTCACTCATAAAAATCACAAACCGCGTGATTCAAACCGATTTGATTACTCACATCTCAAAATCAACCGACATGAAACACCTTGCCGGCGTCGCCATTTTCCTCGCCACACTATCATCACTTTCAGCCTGTGCCATAAGCAATGCTGACAAGGCTATGACCACGAGAAACATCACCATTGCCGATTTCAACAGCATTGACGCAGCCACAGGGATCAAGGTAATCTACTCCCAAGGCCCTCTTTCAGCAGCCAAAGTAACAGCACCACGCTACTATTTCAACTACCTTGACATCAGCGTTGACAAAGGCACTTTGGAACTGAGGATAAACCAAACGTTCTGGCAGAAATTCAATTCTGTCAACGACGATATAACCGTGACCGTATCGTCACCTACAATCAACGACCTGGAAGTCTCGTCAGGAGCATCAATCATAGTAAAGGGAGTTGTAAAAATCAACAATTCGGCCGAACTCGAAGCCACATCAGGAGCATCAATCTCCATACCCGGAGGTTTTAAATCCAAAGGAAAAGTCGAACTTGATACATCGTCAGGCTCGTCAATCAATATAAACGGACTCAACGCATCACGAATCGATGCCGAACTTTCATCGGGAAGCTCCATGCAACTCACCAACGCCACAGCCACACATGCCGATTTCGAACTTTCATCGGGAGCAAGCTGCACAGTGTCAGGCAAAACCTCCTCTCTCAAAGTAGAAGCTACATCAGGAGCCTCATTTAATGGCTCGAAATTCCGTGCGCACACCGCCGATATAGAAGCAGGATCAGGCGGATCGGTAAACTATAACGCGGAAAGGGCAAAAGAAGATACCGGGAACACCGGCTCCGCCACAAACCACCGTTAACAAACGGCATCACACACAGAGGTTTAAATATTCTCAAAAACCGGAACCGGCACGCAAAAAACAAGTTCATCAAACATAAAGAATATTCAACATAAAGAGTTTCAGATTTTTAATAGGTATTGTTATTTCTAAAGGCAGGGCGGTGTGTCAAAATTCAAAATATTGACACATCGCCTTATTTTTAACCCGTACGGGAAAGGTGCTGTGACAAGACACTCCCCTACCGACCTGATTACCCGGTCGTTCCCAATGTGCTCTTCATGATGATTGCCCAAATGGCAGACCCTGCTATCCATCCAATCGAAAAAACGGCCTATACAAAAATAGCAAAAGTTTTTAAGGAAAGATTTGGTGATTTAGGAAATGTGTTGTAACTTTGCAGTCGCAAACGAGGCGGGATAGCTCAGTTGGTTAGAGCGTCGGATTCATAACCCGGAGGTCTCGAGTTCAATTCTCGATCCCGCTACTCAAACAAACCGCGTAAGGATTGGCAGAAAGCCCCCTTGCGCGGTTTGTAGTTATATCCACTCCCACGCTATCAAAGATACATCCGATAGAAATACGTTCATTTACACATTACGGCTGTTTGTGAACATATGCGTGTGTAAAGGAACTCTGTTGCGTATTTTTGCAGGCGGAAACAATCCTGACTTCAAAAATCTGCATCCCGCATTGAACAAGATGGATGGTTTTAACATTTTATCCATATAGGACAATTTATCACATATGCGCCCGCTTTGGGTTTCATCACCATTAACAACAATTATTAACCGACGTGCGAAAATCCAATCATAATATATTATCATTGCATCACGTTTTCTCACAAATGAAGAAACTTGCATCACGTTTTTACGACACAACAAGGTCGCTTTACCAACGCATTCCTTCCAAGCGGAAGAAATGGGTATGGATTTCGCTCGGACTTATAGCAGTTGCGGCAACAGCGTTCGCGCTCTACCGCCCTGCACCTGCACCTGAAGCAATCCCTGTGGTGGAAGTAGAACCTGTCACCACCAAGAACGTCAATATCTACGGGGAATATGTGGGGCGGATACGCGCCCAGCAATTCGTTGAGATACGCGCCCGCGTCGAAGGCTACCTCGAGCGGATGCTATTTGCCGAAGGTACATACATCGAAAAAGGGCAGACACTTTTCGTTATCGACCCGCGCATCTACCGTGCCCGTGTCGACCGCGCAAAAGCACAGCTGAACAAGGCAAAGGCGCAAGCCCTAAAAGCCGAACGCGACCTCAACCGCATCCGCCCCCTCTATGAACAGAACGCAGCCAGCCAGCTCGACCTCGACAACGCTGTAGCCGCTTATGAGGGGGCCACGGCTGATGTGGCCGTATGCAAAGCCGACCTCACTCAGGCCGAAATGACCCTTGGTTACACCGCCGTCCAATCTCCGATTGCCGGATACATTTCCGAACGCAACGTTGACATAGGGGCACTTGTAGGCCCCGGCGGCCAGTCACTGCTGGCAACCGTGGTCAAAAGCGACACCGTGCGCATCGACTTCAGCATGACATCGCTCGAATACCTGCGTTCCAAGGCACGGAACGTGAACCTGGGGCAACATGATTCCACCAGGACATGGAATCCATATATCACTGTAACTATGGCCGACGGCACAATCTATCCCCACCACGGGCTGGTTGACTTCGCCGACCCGCAGATTGACCCGAAAACAGGCACATTCTCAGTGCGTGCCGAAATGCCGAATCCCGACCACACCCTCCTGCCGGGACAGTTCACACGCGTGAAACTCCTTATGGATGTGCGTGAAAACGCCGTGGTAGTGCCTACCAAGGCCATAGTCATCGAAAAGGGGGGTGCATTCATCTACGTTGTGCGCCGCGACGATGTGGTTGAAAAACGGTTCATCGAAACCGGCCCTGAGACAGGCAACAAAACAATTGTGGAACGAGGTCTGACCCCCGGGGAAATGATTGTGGTCGAAGGTTACCACAAACTCTCCCACGGCATGCGTGTGGATGCCGTGGAGGCTACCGCCACTACTGCCACAGCCACCGGCAACCAGGAGGATTGACCGCCATGCCTATGCCAAGGCCCACAACATTACCAACCACTATCAGGCACATAGATGAAAAAAAATTTCTTCCTTGACCATCCTATATTCTCGATTGTAGTATCAATCGTAATCCTGCTGGTAGGGGCAATCGGCCTGATGCTCCTGCCAATCGACCAGTACCCCCAGATTGTGCCGCCGGTGGTAAAAATCACCGCGTCATATCCCGGTGCCGATGCGCAGACCGTAACACAGGCCGTTGCCACCCCGATAGAACAGGAACTCAACGGAACGCCCGGAATGCTCTACATGGAATCGACCAGCTCGAATTCCGGGGCGTTCAACGCCACGGTGACATTCGATATATCCACCGACCCCGACCTTGCTGCCGTCGACATCCAGAACCGAATCAAAAAAGCCGAATCGCGCCTGCCGTCGGAAGTAGTGAAAAACGGTCTGTCGGTCGAGAAACAGGCCGCCAGCAAACTGATGACCATAACGCTCCTTTCGTCCGACCCCAAATTCGACGAAATATACCTCTCGAACTACGCCACACTCAACGTTCTCGACATGTTAAGGCGTGTGCCGGGCGTGGGTAGCGTATCGAATGTCGGCAGCCGTTACTATGCCATGCGCATATGGGTGCAACCCGACAAACTGGCCGACCTGGGGCTTACGGTAAAAGACCTCCAGTCGGTGCTGATGGACCAAAACCGCGAATCGGCTGCCGGTGTGATGGGTGATGCCCCTATGGAAGGGGTCGATATTACCTTCCCTATAACCGCACAGGGGCGTTTGTCGTCAGTCGACGAGTTCGAGCAAATCGTTGTACGTGCCAACCCCGACGGGTCGATAATCCGCCTCAAAGATGTGGCACGCATATCGCTCGAAGCTTCATCCTATTCCACTGAAAGCGGTATCGACGGCCTGAATGCCGCCGTGCTCAACATCAACATGCTTCCCGGTGCCAACGCCATCGACGTGGCCGATGCCGTAAAGCAGACCATGGAGGAAATCAGCCGCAATTTCCCCGAAGGGATATCCTATACCATCCCGTTCGACACCACCACATATATCTCGGCTTCGATTCATCATGTTTACCGCACCCTGTTCGAAGCCCTGTTATTGGTAATCCTCGTGGTCTTCCTGTCGTTACAGAGCTGGCGCGCCACGATTATCCCAATCGTTGCCGTACCCATTTCGCTTATCGGCACTTTCGCCGTGATGATGGCATGCGGCTTCTCGCTCAACATGCTGACATTGCTCGGCCTCATCCTCGCCATAGGCATCGTGGTCGATGACGCGATAGTTGTGGTGGAGAATGTTGACCGTATAATGAAAGAGGAAAACCTCTCACCTTACGAAGCCACCAAAAAGGCTATGGCCAACCTCAGCGGGGCGCTTATTGCCATGTCGCTTGTGTTGTGTGCCGTCTTTGTGCCTGTGAGCTTCCTGGGGGGAATTACCGGCATGCTCTACCGCCAGTTCACAATCACCATCGCCGTATCGGTTATTATCTCGACAATCGTAGCCCTCACCCTCAGCCCCGTGATGTGCTCGCTGGTGCTCAAACCCGGCAGCCACCGCACACGCAACAAGCTGTTCCGAGCCATAAACTACCGCTTGGCCAAAGGCAACCGCTTCTATAGCAAGATAGTGGGACGCACGTTGGTAAACCCGCGCATAATGTTCTCCACATTCGGCATCCTGATGGTGGGTATATTCCTTATGAACAGGCTCGTGCCGCAAAGCTTCATGCCCCAGGAAGACCAGGGATATTTCACCGTGGAACTCGAACTGCCGGAAGGTGCCACGATTGAACGCACACGCGAGGTCACCGACCGGGCTATGGCATTCCTGAAAGACGACCCTGATGTGGAGCATGTGCTCAACGTAACCGGGTCAAGCCCGCGCGTAGGCACCAACCAGGCCCATAGCCAGCTCACAGTGATTTTAAAACCGTGGGAAGAGCGCGGTTCCGACGGGGTAGCCCCGGTAATGGGAAGGATACGCGAAGAAATGTCGAAGTATCCCGAAGCGAAAGTCTACCTTTCCACCCCGGCCATTATCCCCGGCCTCGGCACATCGGGCGGTTTCGAAATGGTTCTGGAAGCTCGCGGGAACGCCACCTACACCGACCTGCAACATGCTGTCGACACCCTGATGCATTACGCATCCAAATGCCCGGAAATCTCCGGCCTGTCGTCGTCGCTGCAAAACGACATACCACAGTTCTATTATGACGTTGACCGCGACAAAGCACGCATGCAGGGTGTGCCCCTATCCGACATATTCGCCACGATGAAGGCATTCACAGGCTCGGTCTACATCAACGACTTCAACATGTTCAACCGAATCTACCGCGTGTATATCCAGGCCGAGGCTCCCTACCGCTCTCACCGCGACAACCTCAACCTCTATTTCGTGCGCAGTGCCGACGGCACCATGATTCCCGTCACCGCGCTCGGAACCACACACTACACCACCGGCGCCGGCACAATCAAACGATTCAACATGTTCTATGCTGCCACCATAACCGGCGAGGCAGCCCACGGCTACAGTTCCGGCCAGGCAATGGATGCCCTGCAGAAAATAGTCAAGGACAAGCTGCCCGAATCCATAGGTGTGGAATGGAGCGGCCTGTCATATCAGGAAAAACATGAAAGCGGGAAAACCGGCCTTGTGCTGACCCTGGCATTCCTGTTCGTATTCCTGTTCCTTGCAGCGCAATATGAAAGCTGGTCGGTGCCGATAGCCGTAATCCTATCCCTGCCTGTGGCCGGAATCGGGGCATACATGGGCATCTGGGTATGCGGCTTGGAAAACAACATCTATTTCCAAATCGGTTTGGTAATGCTTATCGGCCTTGTGGCCAAAAACGCCATCCTGATTGTGGAATTTGCCAAAGCCGAAGTTGAGAAAGGGCGAGCACCGTCGGCAGCAGCCCTGACCGCGATGCGCCTCCGGTTCCGCCCCATAGTAATGACATCACTGGCATTCATCCTCGGCCTTATACCGCTTGTAATAGCCACAGGGCCGGGATCGGCAAGCCGCCAGGGCATAGGCACAGGGGTGTTCTTCGGAATGCTGGTCGCAGTGACTGTGGGAATCGTGTTTGTGCCGCTTTTCTTTGTGGCAATCTACAATCTCAAAGAAAAATACCGCGCCAGGCGCAACAAACCCGCAACGAAAATCCCATCTGACAATGAAAGCAATTAATCTCGCCATACTGCTTATTGCCTCCCTTCTTGCCGGAGGGTGCTCGGCCGTGCGCCAGTGCAAGGCACCGCAACTCGACCTCCCGGCAACACTCGCCGGAAACTCAACCGACACAACTACCCTCGCTGACATCGAATGGTGGAAGTTTTACGGCGACAGCGCCCTTTGCCGTTTAATCCAACGCACGCTCGAAAATAACCGCGACTTACAGGCGGCGGCGGCACGCATCGAGCAGGCTCGCCAAGCCTATCGCGTCGACAAAGCCGACCTTTTCCCCACTTTGAACGGCTCCGTGGTCGCCAACCGTGAGACAAACGACTATTACGGCGAAAAATTCGTCGGCGACGCACAACATGACCTAAAGGCATCCCTGAACTGGGAAATAGACCTTTGGGGGAAGTTCCGATGGGGCAAACGAAAAGGTGAAGCCCTGTGGAAAGCATCGGTGGAGGACGAACGCGCCCTCCGCATGAGCCTTATTGCCGAGGTTGCCTCCGCATATTTCAACCTTGTGGCTCTTGACAACGAGCTTGCAATAGTGCGTCGCACTCTTGTAAACCGCCAGGAAGGTGTGGCAAAGGCAAAACTCCGTTTCGAAGGTGGTCTGACCTCCGAACTCGTCTATCAACAGACCCAGGTCGAATATGCCTCTACAGCTACACTTATCCCTAATCTTGAAAGCCGCATAAAGGTGACTGAAAACACCATCAGCCTCCTTATGGGGGAATTTCCCGACGAACTCATAGAGCGCAACGCCATCGAGGCCGAAATGATGCCGTCAGAACGCCTTCCCCTCGGGCTGCCGTCGCAGTTGTTGGAACGACGTCCCGACCTGCGGAGTGCCGAACTCAACCTCAAGGCTGCAATGGCCGGGGTCGGGGTGGCATATGCCGACCGGTTTCCAAAGCTCACGTTCAATCTGCAAGGTGGATGGGAGAACAACGAACTTGCCGATTTCTTCAAATCCCCCTTCTCATATATAGCAGGCAGCCTCGTCGGCCCGATTTTCGATTTCGGTCGTAAACAGGGCAAATACCGCGAAGCCATCGCAGCCTATGAGCAATCACGCCTCAAATATGAGCAGCAGGTGCTTACCGCATTCAAGGAAGTTGACGACGCCGTAGTGACATACCGCAAGCTCCGCCAGGCAACGTCGCTGAAAACCCACTCGCGCAACGCCGCTAAAAAATATGTCGATCTCGCCCAGCTGCAATACCGTGCGGGGAGCATCAACTACATCGAGGTGCTCGACGCACAGCGACGCCACTTCGATGCACAACTAAGCCTCAGCAACGCCCTCCGCGACGAAAACCTGGCGCTTGTGCAGCTCTACAAGGCTCTCGGAGGAGGCTGGCAATAACAAGACCTTGGTCATCACCATCATTACGCAACTACGGCTCATCATTTAAACCGGTTGCCAAATCCATTCCAATACAAACACAGAACCGGCGGTGTGTCACTGGACACACCGCCGGTTCTGTGTTTGTACTATGTCAGGCTATGCCATAACGATATATCCGTTATGGACGGACTTCATAAGCCGGGATATCCTTCAGGCTCATGTTGAATCGGAGAGCGGAATACGGAGGGATGCTCCCTGTAGCCGAAGAGCCGTAGCCAAGGGAATATGGGATTACAATCTGCACCGTATCACCTACATGCATACTCATCAAGGCAATCTGCCAACCCTCTACCAACCCTGAAACACGTGCGTTGAAAAGGGCGTCGACCTGCTTATATGACGAATCGACAGGAACATCGTTATACAGGTGACCGATATAGCATGTGCTGACCGTGCTTGTAAGCAACGGCACCAGGTTTCCGGCCGTTTCCGAGCGGTCGTTAAACCAATGCATCAGGATATATTCGTCAGGCGACCACACCGGGGCAACCTTTTCATAGAACAGCCTGCCATCCTTGTCGAGCTTCGTTTCCTGCTGGGCAAACCATGTGCGGTTGGCTTCGCGCCATTCGCGATATGTCTCCCAAGTGTTTTCGTCGTCATCCTTTTTGCACGACATCAGCGATGCGACAGCAATGATTCCGACTATATAAAAAAGCTTTTTCACTTATTTCGCACTGTAAATTGTAACGACACGTCTGTCTTAAAACTCAACTTTGGGAGCACGTTGCGCACCCTCTTCGGCCTTGAACATCTCCTTGCTGTCGAATCCGAACAGCGCGGCGAAAATCCTGCCGGGGAAACGGAGCACCTTCTTGTTATAAATCTCCACAGCCTCGTTATAGCGCATACGCTCGGTGGTCACACGGTTTTCCGTGCCTTCCAACTGAGCCTGGAGGTTCAGGAAGTTTTCATTGGCCTTGAGGTCGGGATAAGCCTCACGAACGGCATTCACATAGATGTCGAGCGCGCCTTTGAGGCGGCTTTGGGCTTCCTGATAGGCAGCCACATTAGCCTGTGCCTGCTCAGGGGTAATAGCCTGTGCCTCGTCATAAGCCTTTGTCAACCCGGCACGCGCATTGGTAACATTTTCAAGCGTGGTGCTTTCATGTGCGGCATATCCTTTCACCGTGTTGACCAGGTTGGGGATAAGGTCGGCACGACGCTGGTACTGGTTTTCAACCTGTCCCCATGCTTTCTGCACCGACTGGTCTGCATCGACCATCCCGTTATAGGAGGAGCATCCCCCGGCAAACAGGAACAAGGCACACACAGCGACAACGATTCCGATTATAGTTCCTTTTTTCATAATTTCTCTGTTTTTACTACTGGTTAATATTATCAACCGAGCTTGCGGAGCAGACTGTTAAGGCTCACACGGTCATGTATAAGAGCGTGAAGTTCCGATACATTTACACGTTTCTGGGCCATCGAGTCGCGTTCGCGCAACGTCACGGTGTTATCCTCGAGCGTCTGATGGTCAACAGTGATGCAGAAAGGTGTGCCGATGGCGTCCTGGCGGCGATAGCGTTTGCCAATCGAATCTTTCTCCTCATAGTGGGTGTTGAAATCAAACTTGAGGTCATTGACGATTTCACGGGCCTTTTCAGGCAGGCCGTCCTTGCGCACAAGCGGCATAACCGCGCATTTAACCGGCGCAAGGGCTTCCGGAAGATGAAGCACCACACGGCTTTCACCGCCTTCGAGAGCCTGCTCCTCATAGGCAGAGCAAAGCACGCTCAGGAACATACGGTCAACTCCGATTGATGTCTCTATAACGTAGGGGGTATAGCTTTCGTTTAGTTCGGGGTCGAAATACTGGATTTTCTTACCTGAGAACTTTTCATGCTGCGAAAGGTCGAAATCGGTGCGCGAGTGGATACCCTCTACCTCCTTGAAACCGAAAGGCATCTGGAACTCGATGTCGGTAGCGGCATTGGCATAATGAGCGAGCTTCTCATGGTCGTGGTAACGATACTTTTCATCGCCCAGCCCCAGCGCCTTGTGCCATTTCAGGCGGGTCTCCTTCCATTTCTTGAACCATTCAAGTTCCGATCCGGGACGCACGAAGAACTGCATTTCCATCTGCTCGAACTCACGCATACGGAAAATAAACTGACGCGCCACAATCTCGTTGCGGAAAGCCTTGCCGATCTGGGCGATACCGAAGGGGATGCGCATGCGGCCGGTTTTCTGCACGTTGAGGTAGTTGACAAATATACCCTGTGCCGTTTCGGGACGGAGATATACATTCATCGCACCGTCAGCAGTAGAACCCATCTCGGTTTTGAACATAAGGTTGAACTGGCGCACATCAGTCCAGTTCTTGGTGCCGCTGATGGGATCCACGATTTCCTCGTCGATGATAATCTGACGCAGCTCGTCGAGATTGTTATCATTCATCGCATCGGCGAAACGCTGGTGAAGGGCGTCGCGTTTCGCTTTATGCTCCATCACGCGGGGATTGGTCTCGCGGAACAACGCTTCGTCGAAATTCTCGCCAAAACGTTTGCGGGCCTTTGCCACCTCCTTCTCTATTTTATCTTCGATTTTGGCTATCTGCTCTTCAATAAGCACATCTGCACGGTAACGCTTCTTCGAGTCGCGGTTATCAATCAACGGGTCGTTAAATGCGTCAACATGGCCTGATGCCTTCCAGATTGTGGGATGCATGAATATCGCGGAGTCAATCCCCACGATGTTCTCATGCAGCAGGGTCATCGACTCCCACCAATAGCGTTTGATATTGTTCTTAAGCTCCACCCCGTTCTGGCCGTAATCGTAAACAGCCGACAGCCCGTCGTAGATTTCGCTCGATTGGAACACAAACCCATACTCCTTGGCATGGGAAACTATCTTTTTAAACACATCTTCCTGTTGTGCCATTGCCTTGCTTGTATCTTATAGAAATTGTTGTTAGAACCAGGCGACACGTGCCCGCAGCAACATATGCAGCTGTCCGCACTCGCCGAAACGGTTGATAATGAATATGCAAATTTACAATTTTTTCTCCAATTCCCCCAAACCCGGCCCCGTTTTTCTCAATCACTTAATGCCCTTGCGGAGAGCCGATGCTATGGAGCGGAGGTCGAGGTCGGAGATGCCTGAAGGCAGTTTCTCCCGCAGTTCCATAAAACCGGCATCGGTGCCAACTATATCAAGAACCGATTTCACCGCGTTGACCACAACGGGCGTGAAAAGGTCGTCCAGGCTTATGTCGCCTGTTTCAACATGTTGCATCAAGTGTCCTGTGATGGTCGACACTACCAGCCCGCGTGCAGTGGCAATTTCCTCACGCGTCATCCCTTTCTGCATCATCTCGAAGCTCACCTGGTGGCTTACCGGCTTTTTCTCGCGTGGTTGCCGCGTTGCCGAAACCGGCATACCACCCGGTTTCCCTGCTGAGGAACGGTCGAGCCTCCCCCCTTTGGCAACCCGTTTCAACGAACTTTCACGACCGGCATCAAGCGATGCCACCTGCTTAAACCGCAGGTAGGACGACATGGAGAACCCTTCCTCGGCAATACGCCCTAGAAGGAGCACATGCATATCCAGTTTCTGACGCAGGTCGGCCACAGTATCCTTGACCCTCTGCGAAGCTTTCTTATTGTCGGTACGCACTTTGGCAGCGCTGCGTAGCGAATCTCCGAAAATCCGCACAAGCTCGCTTTTGAAATAGACCGCACTCTTCCCTACCCTCTCCATGAGAGCCTCCGATTTCAACTCATCATAAGGCAGATTGCTGAGACGCGCAATCCATTTGTCGGCAACCTCTACAATCTTCTCTCGCAGCTCGATGCCGATCTGCTGCTGACGCTCGGTTTCCTTCGGAAAGGAATGACGGAACGTCTGTGCAAGCTGCCTGGTAAGCGATTCCTGCAATATGGCCAATTCGCCAAACCCGAAAAGGTCAAGCAGCAAGTGACGGAAATACTCCTGCTTTATTGCCGGAAGACGCTCATTGCTCAATGCGGCCTCCTCTTCCTGACGGGCGATGTATCCGTCTACCTGCGGGTCGCCGCCTACCATCCCCCCGGCGATATCGGTTGCCAGCACTATCCCTTCCAACGTACGGCACCGGCTAAGGGCCACATAAACCTGCCCCGGGGCAAATGATGCCCCCGCGTCGATGATAACCTTGTCGAAAGTCAGACCCTGGCTTTTATGTATAGTGATAGCCCATGCCAGCCTGAGCGGAATCTGCGTGAAAGTGCCCTGCACTTCGGTCTCGACCTTGTTGGTCTGGTCATTGACAGTGTAGCGTGCATTTTCCCAAACTTGCGGAGTGACCTCTATAGGCTCCTGCTCGCCGGGGCAAAGCACCTTTACGCATCCTGCATCGGCATAGACCACATGGCCTATCTTACCGTTATAGTACCTCTTTTCAGGCGTAGGGTCATTCTTGACAAACATAACCTGCGCACCGGTTTTCAACTCCAACCGTTCGGCTGTGGGGAAGGAGTATTCCGGGAATGTCCCTTTAACCAGCGCCTTATAGTGGGACACAGGCTGCTTTATGCGTGCCAGTTCCCCGAAATTATAACCGTCAGCCAAATGGTTATGGGTTGTCAGCCGTATAAACCCGCTATCAGGCGCCGGGCGGAAACCGGGGTTCAGACGCGAAGCCAGCAAATCATAATCAGCCCGGCAGAGGCTGTTGGAACGCACATTGTTAAGGAGGTCGAGGAACTGCGGATGCTGCTGACGGTAGACCTTTGTCAACTCGATGGTCACATACGGAATCCGCGCCAACGCAGTACTCCCGAAAAAATACGGGGTGGAATAGTGCCCGCGCAGCAATGCTTCGTCCTGAGGCGTGACAACCGGTGCGAGCTGTTGCAAATCACCAATCATCAGAAGTTGAACCCCTCCGAACGGACGGGCATTACGCCTGTATTTCCGCAATGCGTTGTCGATAGCGTCCAAAAGGTCGGAGCGCACCATTGAGATTTCATCAATCACCAACAGGTCGAGCGCCCTGATAATCCTCAGTTTGTCCTTTGAGAAATTGAATTTGTCACGATACTCCGAACCCGGCACATAGGGCGACAGCGGCAGCTGGAAGAATGAGTGAATGGTAACACCGCCTGCATTGATTGCCGCAACACCCGTAGGGGCTACCACAACCATTGTCTTTGCACTCTTCGTCCGCAAGGTTCGCAGGAAGGTGGTCTTCCCTGTTCCAGCCTTGCCTGTAAGGAAAATGCTTACACCTGTATGCTCGGCATATTCCCATGCCAGCTCCAACTCCCTGTTGTGGTCAGTGTTACGATTATTATCCATCCTGATTTATTAAAGAAGCGCTTCCCCAAAAGCAATGCTTCCGGGAAGCGCGTAAAAATTATCTGCCTGGCAATTGCGTGTATATGCCAACATCATGGCCGGACTCCGGCCAGCTGGCAAGAAGGTTACTGGTCAAAGGTCATCTCATCGAATCCGGCAATATCGAACTCGTCGTCATTGTAGGAATCCGACCCGTAGAACTCCTCGTCCATATCCTCGTTAACCGCGGCTGCCTTTGCCTTGGCATCGGTCTGGGCTTCAAACTCCGCAAGGTCGACATTTTGCGAAGGTGCCTTCCCCAACGACAACGAACAAACAGGATCCTTGAGGTTCTTCCCGGGGATGAGTTCTTTCATCTCCATGAAGAACGACCTGTCGGTCATATAGTCAAAGGTAAACATGATGCGCTGCCCTTCATCATCAATCATGTCCGACAGCACCGTATCCTCCATCAGGTACACATCCTGGGCAGAATCCGTGCCCATATCCTCCATGGTCACCTCTTTCTCTTTTTCCCAATTACCCGAACAGATGAAAAACGACGACATCTGGTTTTTGTCATAGTCAACGCTGTCGCAGATAGCGTTCTTAAGATCCAAAAAAGTGGCGTCGGCATCGATTTTGATTTCACGTTTGAAGTTATCCACTTCATCCGACACTATGCGAAAATTGAATATCATGACAAATTTGTTCTTTCTTTTTATCTGTTGCTATAGTTTCCTTCCTGTAGATGCCGCATCCCGACAAAGTTGGCAGGCCGCATCGTTCAACGTCACAAAGGTATAAATTTATAATAACACCCCGCAAATTTTTCCCCCATTTTTCGCATCGGCATCGTTTCGGCATCGTTACGTGATCAGGCAACCGGGATGTTCGATGCAGAGTGTATATATATGCAATCAAAACGCAAGCCCGGTTCGCAAAATGCGAACCGGGCTTGACAGGTATGACTGTATATCCGTTTAAGCCTTACCGGTCGAAACGGGAAGCGCACGGCTGAATACCTCGCGGAATGACACGAGGGTTTCGGTGCGGAGCAGCCCCAGCGGCTGCAAACGTTCGTGGATAAGATGCAGAAGATGCTCGTTGTCGCGGGCATAGATTTTAACAAGCATGTCATACTGCCCGGTGGTGAAGTGGCATTCAACCACTTCGGGAACCTCCTTGAGCTGCTCAACCACTTCGTTGAAATGTTCAGGCTCCTTAAGGAAAATGCCCACGAAAGCACAAGTGTCATAACCCAGGGTGGTCGGCTTGATTAAAGCACGGGAACCTTCCAGGATATTCGTAGCTTGTAGTTTTGCGATGCGCTGATGAATGGCAGCCCCGGAAACACCGCACTCGCGGGCGATTTCAAGGAAAGGCTTGCGGCCATTGTCAACAAGCATCTGAAGAATCTTGGTGTCAAGATTGTCAATGTGTAAGCGTGACATACTTTTACTTTTGATTAGTTTAATATTCCCTATTTTGATTACTGGCCTGTGAAGTTCCTCATGGTTCAGAAGCAACCCGACCCGGCCTTAATGCCTGACAATTCCCTGCTTTCGATTTTAGTCACGGCAATCGAACCGACAACCCGACATAAATGTTATTCAAGAAATTCCCACCAAAGGTTTCATTATTTATGAATGAAACCTGTTGCTTTCGACAAAGTTAGAATAAAAAAATTAAATTACGAAATTTATTTACCTCACATTTAGGCATTACAATCATATAGAATGGTATGCCGAATGGCATTTTTTTGTTAATTTTGTAGTCAGATATTTATTCAGATTATATACGCATGTATATGCAGGGAAAAACCTCTGCACGCATACAATCCTATCTGACAACTATTTGCATACCGACAGCCTTACATAAGGACGAACAGCCGCACAACGCAGGTATGCATTTTTAAAGCGCTCGGACGCGGTTTTATAACAAAACTATGTTTTACAACACATTTCATAAATAATCGTTGTTGTAAAGCCAAAACGTTGCAAAACCATGACAAAAAATATTGTTTGCCACATTACTTCACTGATCAACCCGTCACGCCATATCGTGACGACCGTAATGGCAGCAGCCATCCTGGCAGCCTCGTCGTCGTGCAGCCGCACAGCGGCCTACCAGGCAGAAGAATCTGCCGGCATCGCCTCCATCACCGTAAGCATCCCTCCATTGGAATATTTTGCCAAATCTATCGGGGGCGACAGTGTGGATGTCACCACCCTGCTGCCGGCCGGAGCCGACCCCGAGACATTCGAGCCGGGCGTAAACGTTATGCGGGCGCTATCAGGCGCAGGCGCCATTGCGACCACCGGCACATTACGTTTCGAAGAATCAGTGCTCACAAACCTGCAAGCCAACAACCCGGACCTGAAAATATTCGACATGTCTGACGGCATACCCCTTATATTCGGCACACACCAACACGCCTCTCATGGGGAAGAAAACCACAACCATGATGACGGTGAGGCCGACCCGCACATATGGTCATCCGTAAAAAACGCCCGCATCATTGCCGACAACATGCTGAAAGCCCTGTCAGAAACCGCCCCGCAACACACCGGGTATTACACACGCCGCCACAACGCGCTGATACAACATCTCGACTCGCTCGACCATGCCTATTCAGCCAAAATCCATAACGCCGACGGCAACGCATTCCTCATATGGCATCCGTCACTGAGTTATTTCGCACGCGATTACGGGCTGCACCAGATAGCCTTCAATGTGGAAAACAAAGAAACATCCCCGCTGCAATTAAGAAGGAGCCTGCAACAAGCTTCGGGAAATGCCCCGCTTGCGTTCTTCATCCCCGAAGGCACCGACCAACGCCGCACAGCAACAATCGCTGCCGAAGCAGGGCTGACACCTGTGCCGGTCAACCTCATGTCGGCCGACTGGGAAGAACCATTAGGCAAAGTAGCCGATGCCCTCTCCAAAAAACCGCACAACTAACCACTTTCAGACGTAAACGAAACCAATCCCCCTCCGATGTCACCTATAATCCAGCTCTCAGGCATCAATATGCTCAGGGAGAACAAAGCAATCCTGTCGGACGTGTCACTGACAATAAACCGTGGCGACTTCATCGCTGTCACAGGCCCTAACGGCGGGGGTAAAACCACCCTGCTCCGCATAATCCTGCGACTGCTTGACCCGACATCAGGAACGGTGACATACCTGCGCGACGGTCACCCCTGCCAAAGGCTCCATATCGGCTACCTGCCGCAAAAAAACATGATTGATTCCCGTTTCCCTATATCGGTTAAAGAGGTGATCTCATCAGGATTACTTGGCAACGGCAACAACACCTCTGGCAAACAGCCCCATGATGTGGAGGAAATCATAAAACTGGTAGAACTGCAAGCACATGCATCCGCACCCATCGGCACCCTTTCAGGAGGGCAGCTTCAACGCACCCTGCTGGGGCGTGCTCTGATTTCACGCCCAGAAATACTGATTCTCGACGAACCTCTAAGCTACATCGACAAGCACTTCGAGGAACACATCTACCGCATCATCTCCGACATAGCACCACACACCACCATCATCCTCGTAAGCCATGAAATGAGCGTGATTTCAACCATAGCCAACCGCCATATCATCGTCGACCACACACTCCACGAATGCATAGCCCACCGGCATTTTGTCCCTACCGACTGCCGATAATCCCGTAATAAGCCGCACATGTCTGATTTACAGCGAGACATCACCTTCCACTTTTCTTAATCAGGCTGCCGAGTCCGCCCCACACATATCTTACACATATAATGTTTTATGTGTCTCACCTGCATCACGCCCCTTATGGGGGTATTAACTTCTTTTAACCCGATAAAACTAACCAATTAGTTGCAACCCTAATAAATTAGTTATACCTTTGCCATGCGAACTAATTCATTAGTTATATGAAGGCAGGAAGAAAACGACAGGTACTTACCGAAAAAGAATCCGTAATAATGCACATGCTATGGGAACACGGCCCCATGTTTGTGCGTGAAATGGTAGAGCTATATCCCGAACCAAAGCCGCATTTCAACACGGTTGCAACCATAGTCCGCATCCTTGAGGAAAAAGGTTATGTGGCTCACGAGGTGCTAGGCGGTTCGCACCGTTTCCATGCGGTTGCCAGGAAGAACGATTTCCGCGACCGCTCGTTAGCCGCAATTATCCGCGATTATTTCGACAACTCATATAAAAGCGCGGTGTCGGCTCTTGCCGAGGAGGAGAAGATATCGGTTGAGGAACTGCGCGAAATAATCGACCTCATCGAAGGGAAAAACGCCGCGAAATAGCCTTCCCCCGAAAAACGCTATCACCGGCACATCGCAGAAATCAACACATTCCTCACAACACACTTCCACAAATCAAAATGGGAACCATTTTCGCATATTCACTCACCTCGGCACTGCTGCTGGCAACCATGTATCTGGTGTTCAAATGGATGCTTGCAGGTGAGAACCAGCATCGCTACAACCGGGCAATCCTATGGCTTATCTACACACTCTCGCTCACATTGCCCGCGCTGATACCAGCACTGAAGCATCTCACCGAAACCGCCTCTCACCAGACAGGCATCACCGGCATAGAGCAAGCAATCGAAATCGGCATGCCATCGGCAAGCATCGCTGAAGCGGAGCCTCTGCTGCTGCCCCGCATCCTCCTTGCCATCTATATCGCCGGTGCTGCGGCCGCCGCGGTCTATACGGTGTTTGTGGCGATAAAACTGCATGCCACAATTTCAAAAGGAGAAAAAATGCCTCACGGACGCTATACTCTCGCAATCACTCCCGACACACGCATTGCCCCGTTCAGCTGGTGCTGCTACATTGTGATGAGCCGCAGCGATTTCGAAACCTCAGGCGAAGTCATCACCCTTCATGAAACGAGGCACCTCGACGCACGCCATTGGGTTGACCTGCTGCTGGCACAGCTGGTGGCGATATTCCAATGGTATAATCCGGCGGCATGGCTCATGCGCGAAGAATTGAAGACCGTTCACGAATTCCAGGCCGACGAGGCCGTGATCCGCTCCGGAACCGACCCTCGGCAATACCAAATGCTCCTGATAAAAAAGGCCGTTGGCGCGAGATTCCCGTCACTCGCCAACAGCCTGAACCATAGCAAACTTAAAAAACGTATCACTATGATGTACAAATCAAAATCCTCGACTGCCCGGCGCTTCCGCGCATTGGCACTCCTTCCCGCAGGCGCACTGGCCCTGCTGGCAACCAACATTCCCGCCGTGGCTTCAATCCTTTCCGAAGCATCAGCGGCAGAAGTGACAGTCTCTACCGGCAAAGTTACGGAGATTAAGGCAGAAACACAAATCGCGGCAACCCCGCTCAAAGGCTCCGTGATAAAAGTGAGCGACAAATCAGACAACAACTCCTCGGGCACAACAATTGTGACACTATCCAGCAACGGGCGCCAATCCGACCTGTCGGATGTAGACGTTTACGTAAATGGAGAAAAACAGCCCACAGAGAAACTATCGGAAATCAATTCCGACAAAATCAAGTCGATCGACATCAAGAAGGGCGATAAAGACAAATCCACCGTCTACATCACGATGAACTCCGATAAAGCCTCGCAGACCACAACGCGGTCAACATCCATAACGGTGAAGAATGACGAACCTGAGAAAAAGAGCGAAAAAGTAGCAACCGCAGTTGAACAGATGCCACAATATCCCGGCGGCGACAGAGCCTTGATGGAATTCGTGGCCAAAAACGTGAAATATCCCGAAGCTGCCATGAAAGCCGGCAAAGAGGGTAAAGTGATTGTCAGGTTCACGGTGCAGGCGGATGGCAAAGTCGCCGATGCCAACGTTATTCGCAGCATAAGCCCCGAACTCGATGCCGAGGCCGTGCGCGTTGTGAGCACCTTCCCGGCATTCACTCCGGGCACAGTCGACGGGAAACCTGTAGCGTGCCACTATGTGATACCTATCAGCTTCAAACTCTCAAAAGACGACGCTGCCAAAACCGCTGCACCCGAGGCCGCGAAATAACACTTCCACAGCAATCATCACTACCGTCAGAGTTAGATCAGACCAAGGCCCTGTGTCGAACCGTGACACAGGGCCTTGTATTGTTCCCGATGCAGAACAGAGGCTCAAAACGCACAGCCTATGCCTATTGCCGCATAGGCCAGATCGTAGTTCAGATGTCGCATCCCGTCAATCTCAACCGGCTTGAGAGGCATGAATATGCCCCTGAGCACAACATGCGATGAAAATCTACGCGAATGTGCCAAAGTCAACCCGATACCTACCGAACCGTAAAAACCGGCCTGGCGCTTGTATTCCAACATCGAATTAAACGACACGCCACCTTTAACCTCAAGAAAGCACAGACGCCTATAGGGCGAAAACGAAGTACGCACCATCGCATACACCGGGTAACACCTGGATGAATTATCCATCATCGACATAATCGAGGCACCGACACCGGCAAATCTCACCCAGCGGCCCTTATAACCGAACACACCGCCAAGCTCGAACATTGTCATGTTGTGGGCCGTGAGGTCTACACCGCTGCCCAGGTCTACACCCCAGGTGAAATGCCCCATCGACCCCTTTTCGGTGAAGGAATCATATTGCAGATGCCGGGGTAATCCGGGTGCAGTTGGAACTTTGGCTGCAACCGAATCTGAGGCAGCCGGGGTCACGGCAGCCACATCGGGCGAAAGCAACACCGTCAACACAGCCAAAACCGTAATCGTGCATAAACGCCATGCGACCAACACTGGTTTGCAGAATAATGAGGCGGAGGTCATAAAAATCGTTATCAAGCGTGATGAAACAACAAACAGGATGCCGGTAAGTGCATCATGATTTCTGCAACTCCAGGCAAGCCCAGTTATCCCCTTTTACCGTATGCCCTTTTTCTGAAAGACCGAGCGTGGAGGCAACCTCCATAATCACAGGTATATCGTCCTCATAAAACCCGCTCAGAAGCATAGTGCCCCCGGCACGCAGGGCGGAGGAATAAGCCGGAAGGTCGGCGGTTATGATATTGCGGTTTATATTGGCGATAAACAAGCCGGCAGCAGGAACCCCGGCTAGAAGCGACGCATCGCCAAGACGGACATCGATTTCGGGATGGTTATTGAGCTTTACGTTTTCGCGTGCGTTTATTTCAGCAGCGGGGTCGATTTCGATAGCCGTAACAGGCGATGCCCCGCGCATAGCGGCCAAAATGGCAAGAATCCCGGTACCAGTCCCCATATCTATAACGCTTTCCCCCTTCAAATCCATAGCCAGCAAACGCTCGATAATAAGCGATGTCGTGGCGTGATGCCCGGTGCCGAACGCCATCTTGGGGTCAATTACTATATCATAGGTGCATACGGGGATATCGGTATGGAACGAGCTGTGAATTACACACTCCTTCCCAACCACTATCGGCTTGAAGTAATTCTTTTCCCACTCGCGGTTCCAATCCTGCCCTTCCACTGTCTGCATGGAACATGTAATCATGAATCCCTCCAAAGGGAATTCGGAAATCACCGCTTTCAACGCCTCGTCGTCAAAAGCGTCTTTACGCACGAAGGCTGTTACACCATGCCCGTCGGGTTCGAAGCTTTCATAACCTATATCGCAAAGCAACGACGCCATGACATCGGTAGCTGTTTCCATATCGACAACGCATCCGGTTTCCGGCACCGCCCCGACGGAACGGGTGAAATCAAGGCGGGTTTCTATATAATCATTCATAACATGTGAATTTTCAAGATTCACAAAATTACAAAAAAAACCGCAGATAGGAACATCTGTGCCTTATCCGTCCCACCCAATGCCTGCGTGGCCGCATGCACAGGCTACCTGCGTCGCGAAAAACGGCGGAAGAAACCCGACACCCTGCGTGTTATGCCATAGGCCAGCATGGCGATGTCGAGATATTTTATAAAGCTGTCGAATCCATGGATATAGCTGGAAATCGTGTTAGCCTCACTCTTTTTCTGTGGCGAGACCATCAGCATCAGCCTATCCTTGGCCGAAGCTATTTTAAGCTCGTTGACCACCCTGCGCAACTTAAGTTCTTCAAGTGTATAACCTTTGAAACGAGCCTCGTGCATGCGTCGTCTGCCCCCCTTTTTACGTTTGCGGTTATCCCTGCCTACGGCACATGCGGCAACACTGCAATCATCACCCGGCACATCAAAGGCCGGTACCGCACCGGCCAAAGCCTCATGCGAATGCCGTGTGACAACAGTGGTGAGATTTTCCCCCTCGTATATGTCTTGTTGATTTTTCATAACCTGGCGTTTCATTTTGCGTCATCTTTGTCATCATCGTCATCTTTGCCGTCACTTGCCGTATCAAAAACAAGCCGGCTGACAAACCTTGCAATAGGATTCACTATGATATGCTTCCTGAAGGCAATCACCAGCACAACCAACAGCAGGAAAAAACCTCCGAGAATGGCATAACTGGCCCATGCCGGGAGAACCAACGCCAACAATTCTATGCACGCCCCGGAAAGGAACGCCAACATAAAGATGCCGAACACCAGCGCCACTAAAAGAAGCACGGCGGCCGACATGACCACGGTCAGTTTCTCGGCGGCGGTAAGCTTTACATTCTCTATGTAAAGTGAAATCAGCCGCTTTGTCAGGTCGGCCAACGTATGGATTGTTTGTGGAATTTTCCTTGAGGCTTTCATGAGGCTTTCAAATAGAAAAACAGTTGTAAAAACGTGAATAAACCGAGGGGGGAGCCGGACTACATTACTGACGGCCGGTCTCCCCTCCGGATTCATTTAGGAAAGGGTCTGCCCATGGCAGGCCGCCCTCCTTCGTTAAAGCGCCAAGCGCCGATAAATTATGACTTCTGGATTTCGGCAGCAATTTCGTCAACGATATCCTCAAATTCCTCTTCCTTCGAGCATTTGCAAACGCCGTATTTCTTAAGAAGATGCTTGATTTGTCCACGAAGATCCTCACCCTTTTCGGGAGCGAAAAGAAGGGATGCACCGGCACCCACGATGGCACCGCCTAAAAAAGCATATAATAAATTAAGACCTCTCATAATCGTATAGCTTAATGGATTTCAGAAATCAGATTTCATATTATTTTTGGATTTCCTCCTTCAACTCGTTTACAAGCCTGTCGAGCTTGTTTTTCTTCAAATTGATTCCCTTGGATTCAAGATAAGCCGCGATTTCGTCACGAAGGTCTTCACCTTTTTTAGGAGCGAAAAGCAAACCGAGCGATGCGCCTACCAAAGCGCCGCCCACTACTGCGAATACAATGTCTAGATTTCTCATAACCTTATTTTGTTATTACGTTAAAAAATTGTTGTTACGTTAAAAATGTCTTTGCTACTATAACAACATTGCCGCGTTTAAGGTTGACCGATGCCGGTGGTTATTTAACAGCATCCCTTCATATGCCTGTAAGCAAAGCCCCGAAATCAAACGTTCTATATCATAGAAAATGATTATCTTTGTACTAAACAAATTTAAGCAAACGCAGAGAATCTCACAATGAAAAAAGGCACAAAAGCCACAGGTACTGCAATCGAAACCATCCACGGGACGGCAACATCAGCCGACAACATAATCATCAAGGGCGCAAGGGTGAACAATCTGAAGAATATCGACCTTACAATCCCTCGCGGCAAACTGATTGTGATTACCGGCCTGTCGGGTTCCGGGAAGTCATCGTTAGCCTTCGACACCATCTATGCCGAAGGGCAACGCCGCTATGTCGAAAGCCTGTCGGCCTATGCCCGGCAGTTTCTCGGAAAAATGCATAAGCCGGAAGCTGACTACATAAAGGGGCTGCCACCGGCTATCGCCATCGAGCAGAAGGTAAACACGCGCAACCCGCGTAGCACCGTAGGCACTTCAACCGAAATCTACGATTACCTGCGGCTTCTTTTCGCCCGTGCCGGGCACACATTCTCGCCCGTCAGCGGATGCGAGGTGCGCCGCCATTCGGTGACCGACGTTGTCGACACCGCCCTCTCCTACCCCGAAGGGACACGCATCGCCGTAGTGGCACCGCTTACAGTGCCTCAGGGCCGAACGTTCGCCACCCATCTCGAAATTCTCCGCAAGGGTGGGTATTCACGCCTTTTCCGCGACGGCGCATTCATCGATTTTTCCGATATTACCGACACCACAAACCCGATTGACGTCAACCCCGGTTACGAGCTGCTGATTGACCGGCTTGCCGTAAGCACCGATGCCGACGAGAAATCGCGGCTTGCCGATTCGGTTCAGACGGCATTTTTCGAAGGTGCCGACAGCTGCGTCCTTGTAGCCTGGGGTGCTGACGGGATTCACAGGCATGAGTTTTCAACCCGCTTCGAAGCCGACGGCATAACATTCATGCAACCATCCGACCTGCTTTTCAATTTCAACAACCCGTTCGGGGCATGTCCCCGTTGCGAAGGCTTCGGCCGCTGCATCGGTATCGACGAAAGGCTGGTCATCCCCAACCCCGCCCTTTCTGTCTATGATAACGCCGTGGCATGCTGGCGCGGGGAAAAAATGGGGGAATGGAAACAGGCATTTATACACATGGCCGCCCAAACCGGCTTTCCCATACACCGCCCCTACTGCGACCTGACGCAAAAAGAAAAGGACATATTGTGGCATGGCGCCAAAGGCTTCGAAGGGATCGACGGGTTCTTCCGCATGGTCGAGCAGAACCAGTACAAGGTGCAGTACCGCGTGATGCTTGCCCGTTACCGGGGCAAGACCATATGTCCCGAATGCCACGGCAACCGCCTGCGGCACGAGGCTTCATATGTAAAAGTCGGTGGCATGACCATTTCCGATTTGGTGAAGATGCCGGTTTCCGACCTTGTAAAATGGTTCGACAGCCTCAGGCTTACACCCCACGACGAGGCCGTGGCCAAACGCCTGCTTGCCGAAATCAAATCGCGCCTGGACTTCCTGGTCGATGTCGGGCTTGAATATCTCACCCTCGACCGCCTGTCTTCAACACTCTCAGGCGGTGAATCGCAACGAATAAACCTTGCCACATCGCTCGGCTCTTCACTGATAGGGTCACTGTATATACTCGACGAACCTAGCATCGGGCTTCATTCACGCGACACACAGAAACTTATCGGCGTGCTGCGCCACCTGCAGGAAATAGGCAACACCGTTGTCGTGGTCGAACATGACGAGGAAATTATGGAAGCTGCCGACTGGATTATCGACGTAGGGCCAAAAGCCGGACGGCTCGGCGGCGAAATCGTCTATGCCGGACCCCTTGCCGACATAGACAACGCAACCGACAGTTATACCGCAAAGTATCTTTCCGGGGAACTCGCGATTCCGGTGCCGTCAAAACGACGCAAATGGAGCAGCTACATCGAAGTGAAAGGTGCACGCGAACACAACCTCAAAAATATCGATGTGAAATTCCCGCTGGGTGTGCTGACCGTGGTGACCGGAGTAAGCGGCTCCGGGAAATCCACCCTTGTGCGCGACATCCTTTACCGTGCCATTCTTCGGGAACTCGGTGAGGCATCCGATGCCCCGGGAGCTTTCAAAAGCCTGCGGGGCGACATCAGCCGGATTCACGGCGTGGAATTCGTCGACCAAAACCCGATAGGCAAATCAACCCGCTCCAATGCCGCCACCTACCTCAAAGCCTACGACGAAATCCGCGCCCTTTATGCCGACCAACAGGGCGCAAAACAGATGGGGTTCACCCCGGCCTACTTCTCGTTCAACGCCGAAGGCGGACGTTGCGAAGAGTGCAAAGGGGAGGGCAAAATCACCATCGAGATGCAGTTTATGGCCGACATAACCATCCCCTGCGAGTCGTGCGGCGGCAAACGCTTCAAACGCGATGTGCTTGAAATAGAATATCGCGGGAAAAACATCTACGACATCCTCGATATGACCGTGAACCAGGCCATAGAATTCTTTTCAGAAGGGAACGGTTCTACAGAACGTAAAATCGTGAAACGCCTCAAACCGCTGCAGGATGTCGGCTTGGGCTACATCAAACTCGGGCAGTCATCCTCCACCCTTTCCGGCGGGGAGAACCAACGTGTGAAACTGGCCTATTTCCTGGCCATGGAGAAAGCCGAGCCCACCCTGTTCATCTTCGACGAACCTACTACCGGCCTCCATTTCCACGACATAAACCTGCTTATGGACTCGTTCAACCGCCTAATCTCCCAAGGCCACACCGTCATCATCATCGAACACAATATGGACGTAATCAAAAGCGCCGACCACATTATCGACCTCGGCCCCGAAGGTGGTGCAGCCGGTGGCGACCTGGTAGCCGCAGGCACCCCCGAAGAAGTTGCCGCCAACCCAGCCTCCCACACCGCCCGCTACCTCCTCCCCAAACTCCACACCCGCTAATCGCCCCCTAAAACCGCATCACCCCCACAAAACAGTAGGTTTGTCAAAATCATTAATTCCGACAAACCTACTATAATTTCACTGTTGCTCAAATAAACAATCTCAGAGCAACAAACATGGTAAGGCACTAATTATCACCGCATCATGGATGCATTGACTGGACGGGTGACAGGTCGCCAAGGGTCTGGTCGCCGCCACCGTTTATAAACAGGGTCTGGCCGCTAATCCAGGAAGAGGCCGGGGAGGCGAAGAACAGAACGGCCATGGCAATATCCGAAACTTCCCCGAGGCGCTTTATCGGTGTGTGATGAAGCATTTTCTCCTTCAATTCAAGGGTAAGGATAGAGGCCAGGGCTGACGTGTTGGTGGCACCGGGACCCACATTGTTGATTCTCACATTATAAGGCCCGAAATCATATGCCAGGTTAGCAGCCAAATGGTTTAATGCGGCTTTCGAGGACGCATAGACGCACATAGCCGGTTCCTTGTCAACCGAACTCATAGAGGTGATATTTACAACGCTCCCATAGCCTGATTTCCCCATTACAGGCACAGCCAGCTGGCATAGACGCAAAGGCGCGAAAACATTTATCGAATAAATGCGTGCAACGTAATCCATATCAATCTTGAACGGATTTTCACGCCCCCCGCCTCCAAGCCCGGCATTATTCACAAGAATGTTTACCGTGCCGTAAGCCGCGACCGCAGTATCAATCAGCCGCACCAAATCAGCATCATCAAGCACATTGCATGCCGTAGATATAGCTTTCCCACCGGCGGCGGCAATGCTGTCGGCAACATCTTTGGCCTTATCCCTGTCTATATCGCTTACAACTACAGCAGCCCCGGCAGCGGCCAACGTGAGGCAACAGCCCTTACCAATGCCGTCGCCACCACCTGTAACAACCGCAACCCTCCCTGTCAAATCGAATAAATTCCCTATATCCATATGCTTATAATCAGATTATAATCCCCAAAAATAGAGATTATCTCCAATTATAAACAAACAGGGCTGCAGACGGGTTTAAATCACCTGTACGCTAACGTATACGGTCGGCAGCTTTCAAAAGTTTTTCGTCGCTGCTGATTCCCCGATAGGCCAGAAGGGCGAAAACAAGGGCTCCGAGCAGGAGAAATATGCTGCCCAACCACTCAACGCGGTCGGCCTGCGTTTCCCAGCCGAAAAGCACAAACGATTCCACAGCCATCGACACAACGATGAGAAGCATCGACACCAGTGTGACGGTTTTCTGCCTGCGGGTGTTTTTATAAAGGAATATGGCCAGGAACAGCAGCAACGCCACAACAATGTTCACCACAAGGAATACAGGCATATCCTTAGGCGACAGGAATGTAGCGCTATTCGGGTCAAGTGCTTCACCGGGCACTATCGCCATCGGCACAAAACAGAACACACACACTAAAACCGCAGCAACCAACAGCCATACGGTTTGCCATCGTTGAATCATCATAAATCTTTATCTTCTTTTATATGGAGAGGGCAACAACCCTGACACCATTGGTTTTTACATAAAATATATTAGTAGGTAAGTCATAAACAAACGCCTTATCCACACACAAAGTTTTAAGGCTCAATCCTGAGAATCCGACGGTTTATTATAATAAAGGTTACCTACTAACACCCAACAGGCTATTTCACAAATTCCATAACAGCCTTAACCATCTCAATCAGGGCAACCGTGGTTGCACGGTCGATTATACGCGCACGGTTGCCGGGGAAACGGAATGTACGGGTCAACGCCCCTTCCGGTGTGGCAAAAGCCATGCACACCATCCCCACAGGCTTATCCTCGCTTCCGCCTCCAGGGCCTGCAATGCCGGATGTCGCCACGGCACAGTCCACACCGAGAACCCGTTGCGCACCTTGTGCCATCTGCAATGCCACAGGCTCCGATACCGCACCATTTTCGGCCAATACATCCTTATCAACCCCTAGCACCTGCATTTTAACTTCGTTGGAATAGGCCACAACACCACCCATAAACACTTCCGACACTCCCGGGAGCATCGTCATCCGATGGGCGATATTCCCCCCTGTGCAGCTTTCGGCAGAACCGAATGAAAGTCCGTGCTCCTGAAGCGTCCTCATAAGCAACTGTTGCGGCGTGAGGTCTTCATCAGCCAATATATGACTGCCAAGGTTATCGGTAAGCCACTGCACAGCCTCATCAAGCGCCCGGTCAACAGATTCGTTGTCAACCCCGGCACAATCTATGCGCAGACGTATATAGCCCGCCTGCGGCAGATAGGCCAGGTGCAATTCGGGCTGTAGACCGTCTTCCCATTCCGAAAGACGCTCGGCAAGGTCACTCTCGGTAATATCGACAACAACCAGCGTGCGGTGCCCCAGCACACTGCGGTCGGCAAAGCGGTCGAGCAGGCGTGGCAGCACTTCATTGGCAAAAGCATGACGTGTTTCAAACGGGACACCCGGCATGGCCACAAGCACCTTCCCCTCGCGTTCGAACCACATCACCGGCGCCGTGCCTAAAGCATTCGGAATAACAATGCAGCTGTCAGGCACCATAGCCTGGCCACGTGTCAGGCTGTTCATCTTCAGCCCGCGTTTGCGAAACACTTCCTCGACATGCGCCAGCACACCGGCATCCTCATACATCTCCCCTCCGAAAATCCCTTGCAGGGTGGCTTTTGTTATGTCATCCTTCGTCGGCCCCAGGCCGCCAGTGCTCAACACCACATCATAAAGCCCCATCATCTCCCCTATGACCCCGCGTATGGCCTCAGCATCATCATGCACGGTGCGCACCTCCCCGATTTGCCACCCGGCAGGCGCAATCATCCGCGCTATATCCCCCGAATTGGTATCGGTAACCTGCCCTATCAGCAGTTCGTCACCTATAACGATTATACCTATTTTCATGTGAGAAACAATAAGTCAGAACATAATCATGCTAATCACAATGTCACGCGGGCATAGGGCGCTTCCGAATAGTGACAGAAATCCCTTTTCAGATATTTGAAATAGCCGGCAATGGCCACCATGGCGGCATTATCAGTGGTGAATGCCCGTTCGGGGATAAAAGCTGTCAGCCCTTCAGACTCGCAATAACGCGCCACAGCCTCACGCACTCCTGAATTTGCCGAAACCCCGCCTCCTATAGCCACGGTGGTGACACCCGTCTGCTTCACGGCCTTGCGCAATTTGTCGAGCAGTATATCTATGATGGTGCGCTGAAGCGATGCCGCAAGATCGGCCATATTCTCCTTCACAAAGCCTGGATTCGATTTAACCTCGTCGCGCAATGTGTAAAGGAATGATGTTTTAAGCCCCGAAAAACTATAATCAAGCCCTGGGATATGCGGTTTTGCAAACTTGAACCGGTCGGGATTGCCCTCTGCGGCTAACCGGTCGATATGTGGCCCCCCCGGATAAGGAAGCCCCATCACCTTGGCACATTTATCAAAAGCCTCCCCGGCTGCATCATCTATCGTCTGCCCTAAAATCTCCATGTCATCATAGTTCCTGACAAGGATTATCTGGGAATTCCCCCCGGAAATCAACAGGCACAGGAAAGGATATTCCGGCACACGGTCATCAGCATTTTTCCTGACAAAATGGCTCAGCACATGGCCATGAAGATGGTTGACGTCAATAATCGGGATACGCAGACCCAGCGAAAGCCCTTTGGCAAACGATGTGCCCACAAGCAACGAACCCAGCAACCCCGGGCCACGCGTAAACGCGATGGCCGACAAATCGCTTTTGGTAATGCCCGCACGTTTTATGGCCGCATCGACCACAGGCACTATATTCTGCTGGTGCGCCCGCGATGCCAGTTCCGGCACCACACCGCCATATTCCTCATGCACACTCTGCGAAGCTATAACGTTCGAGAGCAGCAACCCGTCGCGGATCACCGCCGCCGACGTATCGTCGCAGCTCGACTCAATCCCCAGTATCGTCACATTTTCAATAGTCATATCCTTTTCGGTTAATCGGGCACAAATCGCCGTACAAATTTACCAATTTTATTTGCAATTGCATTCTTTCAGGACAAACCTTCAGCCAATTCTATGAAGTCGAGCTTTATGTCGTTCCAATTCTTCAGAAGCAGACAACGAGGATCGGGTTCCTCATCAGCCACAGACTCAGATTCGTTCCGCCTACCAGACAGAATTGCGCCAACAGCGGTTCCCGCATCAAAACACCCAGGATTTCTTTAAGCAATGGGGATACTGTTTCGTAATGCATTATGAGTTTATTTGAGAATAATACCGGTGAATCTCTGCAATTTCAGCATCCGAACCACGCTCTTCTACACGCTTTATGACAAATGTCCGATAACGCAGCCAATCAAGTGTATCGAAATCCAAGTCCCAAAACAATATGCGCCTTATATTCGGAGGCAAGCCTGACGATTTGCGCATATTGTTTTTGAACAATTCTATTTCATGCATCGTCTGCAACATCATTAAAAAACCTTCATCCAAGCCAAGGACACGTTCTATTTCTATTGCCTGGCCTATTGTAAGCTTCCTACGCCCCTTGACAACAGCATTCACAGACTGATAATGCTCCCCGGCTTGCTGTGCCAGCGAGCGCTGTGTAATCCCACGTCTTTTCAGCTCCCTGGAAAGGAACATGGCGGGAGAAATACCCTTATATGCATTAATGCCTGCTTTCATGTCGCAAAGCTAACACTTGGTAAACAAATCCGTTTATAATCATCGCCACGAAATCACCATTAAAGTCCGATTTACCGATAAAATTTGTAAATTTGCAAACATGAAGCTACCGGCATTGCCGGAATAATCAACTATGGGCAAATAGAAAACCAACATCCATGGCAACAACCTATGTTATAATAGTAGCGGCAGGGAGCGGCAGCCGTTTCGGCTCCGAGATTCCCAAACAGTTTCTCGACCTCCAAGGGAAACCCGTGGTGGCGCATGCCGTCGATGCATTCCGCAATGCGTTGCCTGATGCCGAAATACGCCTGGTTCTGTCGGAAGAAATGATTCCGCTTTGGAACGGACTATGCGCAGAACACGGGTTAGAATCGCCCATTATAGTGCCAGGAGGGGCCACACGCTGGGAATCGGTCAAAAACGCACTGTCATCGCTTTCTGAAGCGCCTGCAAGTGCCACCGTGATGATTCATGACGGCGCCCGCCCACTGGTAGGCAGCGATGTAATCCTGAGAGCGGCTGCCGCCGCACGCAACACCGATGGTGCCATACCCGCCATCCCTGTCACCGACAGCCTCCGGCAAATGGATGCCGACGGAGTACGTTCCACCCCCGCCGACCGCACCGGTTTCCGCGCCGTGCAGACCCCGCAGGCATTCTCCCTATGGCGTCTCAGGGAAGCATACACACTTCCCTATCAGGATGACTTCACCGATGACGCCTCGGTGCTTGCCGCCGCAGGGTTCGACAATATCGTTCTCACAAAAGGCTCCCACGAAAATATCAAAATCACAACCCCAGTCGACCTTTTGATAGCCCGCGCCATAATGTGCGGGCAAGAAAACGCCTGACCTGACGCACCATGCGCACACCGAGGGACTTCGACATAAAATTCATAAAAGGCATAGGCCCAGCCAAGGCAAAGCTGCTGGAAGAGGAGCTGAAAATAAAATCATGCCACGACCTGCTCCACCATTTCCCATCGCATTACCTCGACCGCTCGCAAATCTACTCCCTGCGTTCATTATCGGGCGAAATGCCGGCAGTGCAGGTCAAAGGCCGCTTTATCACGTTTACAACACAAGGTGAAGGGGCAAAAATGCGACTGGTAGGTCTGTTCTCTGACGGCACGGCCACCATCGAAGTCGTATGGTTCCGCCGTATAAAAGCCTTGAAAGACCTCTACCGTACTGGCCAGGAATACATCCTGTTCGGCAAACCTCAGGAATTCAACGGCAGGTGGAGCATGGTGCATCCCGAAGTCGACCCGCCCGAAACAGCCGGCGCCGCACAGGGATTGCGAGGGGTCTACCCTCTAACTGAAAAGCTCCGAAACCGTGGCATATCCTCGCGCAACATCTTCACATGGGTGCAAAACGCGTTGGCTGCAACACCGCATATTCCTGAAACACTCCCGTCACACCTGCTCGAAAGATACAACCTCATGGGGGCAGGCGAAGCCATACGCACCGTTCATAACCCCCGATCAACCGCCGCGCTCCAACGCGCCCGCGAACGGCTTAAGTTCGAAGAGCTTTTTTATCTGCAACTCAACATACAGCGATACAGCAACCGGCGCACAGCCGCCGTGCAGGGATTCCGATTCTCACGTATAGGCCGATTTTTCAACAATTTCTATTCGCAGATGCTCCCCTTCCCCCTGACAGAGGCTCAAAAAAGGGTGCTTCGAGAAATAAGGGCAGACGTGGGTTCAGGCAGGCAGATGAACCGCCTCCTGCAAGGTGATGTCGGATCCGGGAAGACCATAGTGGCACTCATGGCAATGCTCATGGCCCTTGACAACGACAAGCAGGCTTGCCTTATGGCCCCCACCGAAATCCTTGCCACCCAGCATTACGAAAGCCTCCGTTCCCTAGCCGCACCACTCGGCATCAACGTGCGCCTTCTCACAGGCTCCACCCGGAAAAAAGAAAGGGCCGAGCTTCACGAAATGCTCGCCGACGGGTCGCTCCACATCATGATAGGCACCCACGCATTGATTGAGGACGATGTGCGTTTCAGCAACCTGGGGCTGGTGGTTATCGACGAGCAGCACCGTTTCGGGGTGATGCAGCGTGCACGGTTATGGAGCAAGAACACCGTTGCCCCCCACGTACTCGTAATGACAGCAACCCCGATTCCCCGCACATTGGCAATGACCGTCTATGGCGACCTTGACGTATCGGTAATCGACGAACTCCCTCCGGGCCGCAAACCGGTCACTACACTGCTGAAGTTTGACGACCAGCGCATGCAGGTTTACCGCTCTATCGGACGCCAGCTTGCACAGGGCCGCCAAGTTTATATCGTCTACCCGCTGATCCAGGAAAACGAAAAACTCGACCTCAAAAGCCTTGAAGAAGGGTATGACGTTATCAGGGAAACTTTCCCGTCATACCGCACAGCATTCGTGCACGGAAAGATGAAGCCATCGGAAAAAGACCACCAGATGCAACTGTTCGCAACACATCAGGCCGACATACTCGTTGCAACAACCGTCATCGAGGTGGGGGTGAATGTGCCGAATGCTTCGACAATGGTCATAGAGAATGCCGAACGTTTCGGCCTCTCCCAGCTCCACCAGCTACGCGGACGTGTGGGGCGCGGAGCCGCACAAAGCTTCTGCGTGCTGATGTCAAAGCGCAAAATCGCCGCCGACACACGAAAACGTCTCGAGCTGATGACATCAACCACCGACGGGTTCCTAATCGCCGAAGCCGACCTTAAGATGCGCGGTCCCGGCGACCTCGAAGGCACACTGCAAAGCGGCATCCCCTTCGACCTCCATATCGCAAACATAGCCACCGACGGCCAGCTTGTGCAGCTTGCCCGCGATTGTGCATCATCCATCCTTGATGCAGACCCTGCTCTGTCGCACCCGTCGCATGCAATGCTTCTTCCCGAATTGCAACGGCTTTATGCCAGGCGTCTTGACCTTAGCCGCATTTCATGAACACTGCAAACTTAAAAATTTCAACCGCATTCCCCGCCTAACGTTTCACTTCGTTAAAATGTTAAAATTCAAGCAAATGTTAAATGTGTGGGATGGTTCAAAAGGTGTTGTAAAACATATTCCCGCCCAACCGGCTCACACCCAACAGTCTACACACCCGTTCAACCTTGACCGCAAAGCATTTAAACTAATTTAATACGCCGAAATTTCCTCATAGACGTTATTTTTTATAACTTTGGAGAGCGAGAGAAGGAAAGGTTAAAGCCTTTTAATCAGCATTTTCGATGTTTGGAATCCATCTTTGTCTTTCCGTCTCACAAAGCACACCACCTACGTTGCGCCTTCCCCGCCCCATGCGGATTGGCACACGATTTTATTTTAAATCAAGAACCGAATAATGGAAACCACCCTTGTTATAATCAAACCCTCCGGTGTGCAGCGCGGTCTGTGCGGAGAGGTCATTTCGCGCTTCGAACGGAAAGGACTATTAATTGCCGGCATAAAAATGATGCAGCTCGGCGAACAGATTCTGCGGGAACACTACGCACATTTGGTCGACCGCCCGTTCTTCCCGTCGCTCATACGTTCAATGACGGCAACGCCAGTGGTGGTTCTCGCCGTAAAAGGAGTTGACGCAGTTGCCGTTGTCCGTGCAATGACCGGCGCGACGAAAGCCCGTAATGCAGCCCCCGGAACCATCCGTGGCGATTTAGGTATGAGCGGGCAGGAAAACATCGTCCATGCATCCGATTCCACGGAAAACGCGGCAATAGAAATCGCCCGTTTCTTCGCACCTGAAGAAATTTTCGATTACACCCCCCTCATCCATCCCGCAATATATTGCTCCGACGACTTTAAAGACTGAATCTCTCTCAAGGAAAACCCATCATGCTTCATACAATTCTAAGGAAATTTACAATAACAGCACTCACAGCCATTGCAGCAATCGGCGTCGCAGCGCAAACCTACCGCCTGCCAAGCGCCCATACGGCCGAGCACAAAGATCTCATCGCACGACAGGAAAACATCGGGAACCAAATCTCGGTGAAGGATACACAGGACTTCCTTGACAACCTGTTCAAGGATGAAGCCGAACCCGAACTCGACATCTACACCGAAGGCTGGAACAGCAAAAGCGTCAATGCATATGCCGGAATGGAAGTACCCGACATGCAGACCATCGACGTAAGCAACTTCGCGATGCCCTGCCCCGGATATGTGACCTCCCCCTACGGCTACCGTCCACGCTTCCGTCGCGAACATAAGGGAATCGACCTCAAATTGCAGACCGGCGACACGGTTTATGCCGCATTCCCCGGACGTGTACGCCTCACAAACTTCGAACGCAGAGGCTACGGGCACTATGTAATCCTCCGTCACCCCAACGGTCTTGAAACAGTCTACGGCCACCTGTCGAAAATACTCGTAAAACCCGACCAGGATGTAAAAGTAGGCGAACCGATAGCCCTCGGCGGCAACACAGGCCGCAGTTTCGGCTCCCACCTCCACTTCGAGACCCGCTATATGGGAACGCCGATCAACCCTGCGGCTATATTCGACTTTGCGAACCAGACAGTCCACACCGACACCTACACGTTCGACAAAGACACTTACAAGAAACCGCGTAACTTCGACCCGGCTGCAAACACGGAATATGCACGGCAATACAGGGCAACACACCCTCAAAAAGCCACTGCCTCATCATCGTCAGGCAGCAAAGGTTCCAAATCCTACACAATCCGCCGGGGCGACACCCTCAGCCGCATAGCATCGCGTAACGGTGTGACAGTGCGCCAGCTCTGCCGCCTGAACGGCATGACCACAAAAACGAAACTGACCCCCGGGAAAAAAATACGCCTCCGTTAATCCCACGGAATCAACCGGAACTTCCCGGCCTGAATAATACAACGGCATTGTGACACATTGTTCACAGTGCCGTTTTTCCAACCCACCAATCAAGGTTTACTACTCACCACCCGCCCGATAGATATATATCGAAGGAGTCCTCATGACGGCAGAAGCCTCATAGCCCCCAAGCCAAATTTCAATACCCTTACAAACACATACCAAGCCCGCTTTTTTACAGCCACCCCACCAATCCAAATAAATTTTATCAACCACCTCCCCCTTTACCATCCTCCTACCACCTTACTTAACTTCTTAACTTCTAACCCCCTTGCATATCTCACAAAAAAGCGTTATCTTTGCGGCGAATTTCGTAACCGCTGACGGGACAAGGCTGCCCGTAGATGTTGCGAGTATTGTTTAACTTAAGCATTTAAAACCGATTATGGATTTAATCAAGGTAGCCGAAGAGGCATTTGCAACCAACAAACAGCACCCCGATTTCGGCCCCGGCGACACAATCACCGTTGCCTACCGCATCAAAGAAGGTAACAAAGAGCGTATCCAGCAGTATCGCGGCGTTGTAATCCGCATCTCAGGAGAAGGCACCAAAAAGCGTTTCACCGTTCGCAAAATGAGCGACAACATCGGTGTTGAACGTATCTTCCCCCTAGAATCGCCGTTTATCGATTCAATTACAATCAACAAATACGGTAAAGTCCGTCGTGCGAAGCTCTACTACCTCCGCGCCCTTACCGGCAAGAAGGCTCGTATCAAAGAGCGTCGCGTAATCAAAAAATAATACCGTAAGCCGGAATACCGATTCCGCTCAGAAGCCGAAACAGGCATCTGAAACGGTAAAAAGAAAAAGCGTGTGTCAAAATCCTGGATTTTGACGCACGCTTTTTTTGTAATTCGCCTTAATGCTAAGGGTGGTATGTCAAAATTCAAGATTTTGGCTCACCGCCGTGGCTTTCGCCCATGGCGAGGATGCAGGTTGACGCGCCAAATCAGCCGTGAAAATGCACATCAGAACATGAATTCAATCATATTACAAAAGGCAGCAATGTCACAACCGACAAACTGACCAGCACAATGGCATTACGCCCAAGGCGTGCAAGCATTGTGGGAATGTTGCTGTGTATGGTTCCTGTGAACATAGATGCAAAGTATTTAGTGAATAACCCTTATTTCAGTAAGCTGCAAAAATTATGTACGAATCCGACATGCTTACTTTTCTTCATTATCGTGCGGATAGAGGTTGTCATTGCCCGTCACGCCGCCAACTATACTTATAAAACCCACATCTGTCCACCTAAGTTCAATAATAACGGATACAAAAAAATCCTAACTGTCCCTCACGGGTAATTTAGGATTAAAGCCAAAAGGCAAGATTTGTGATTCTAAATCAGAGTTGCTAAATACAACTTCAAGTGTAGAGATTATATCTTACTTACATTCATCCTAACCGGGGAAAGAAATCGGCGCGCCATCACGACGAATCACGCTCTTCTGCTACGCTTCCTAACAAAAATCCCGCAATGTAATGATTGTATTATCAGTAAAGCTTGGAAAGTAGTGTTAGAAATTGTCCCGGTGTTTTCGTTGGCAAAGTTACTATAAAATTGCCAAAATTCAAAAACAGGATGGGTAATCTTATGTTCTGAAAACGATTATTCCGCATTAAAATTAGTTAAATCCATTAATAATCCCCGCAATCTCCCCGGCATCCTGCGGAGAGGTACACCGTGTTATCGGCAGGCTGATGCATGTGCGGGCCAATTCCTCTGTCACAGGCAACGCCGAATACCGGCATATACCCGCCGCATCCTCCCCGAAATAGCATGGCTGCATATGCGGCGGCACAGCGTAATGGATATCCCAACCCACGCCGTTTGCATCGAGCCAGCGGCAGAAATCATCCCGGCGAGGGGTATGCACCACAAACTGGTGAAAAACATGCCCCGGAACCAATTCAGGAAGACGGACAAACGGGTTATCGACCATGGAGCAATAAATCCCCGCCAATTGCCGCCTCAAAGCATTTTCCTCGGCTACATATGGCAGTTTGACATTGAGTATGGCTGCCTGCATCGGATCAAGCCGGCAGTTGAAGCCACGGTAGATGTTATGATACCTACGGTCGCTCCCATAATTTGCCAGCGCCCGCACCGTGGCAGCCAGACGTTCATCACAAGTTGTAACCGCCCCGGCATCGCCTAATGCCCCCGTGTTTTTTGTAGGGTAGAAACTGAAGGCCGCAGCATGCCCCAATGCCCCGGTACGCCTACCGCCCGACAGCCCCGGGATACCGGCATCGGCACCTATTGCCTGGGCATTATCCTCGATGATTTTCAAGCCATGACCTAATGCAAAATCCCGCAACGTTTCGTCCCAGCACACACGGCCATATAGATGCACCGGCATAACAGCCTTTGTGCGAGGCGTTACCAATTCTGCCAATCGTGATGTGTCAAGATTTGATGTCAGCAAATCAGGCTCGGCAAGCACAGCCACAAGCCCGGCATCGGATATTGCAAGCACCGAGGCTATATAGGTGTTTGCCGGAACAATCACCTCGTCGCCAGGGGCGAACACACCTAATTCCACATAGGCCCTGAGAATCAGCCGCAGGGCGTCAAGACCATTGCTTACCCCGACGGCATAACGCGCCCCTGTCAGTGCGCATAGATTATGCTCGAACGCATCGACTTCGGGGCCGCCTATATAGCGTCCGCTACGCACAACCCTGGCCGCAGCATCAGCCAATTCGTCCATATAAGGGGCATTCACCGGGCCAAGGTCAAGAAACGTGTATCTACACTCTGCCATAATATCTCAATATACCAAATTTCACTAAGAGATTGTCTAGGAGGAAATTCTGACGAAACAGACGATAACGAGCAACGGACTCACAACACCGGGGGACGCCCGAGAGCCAACCGCTTGAACTCTTCAAACTCACGGATATAATCGGCCTCGTCATAATCAGTCGACACCAGCGACAAACAAACAGCACCCGATGAAAAATTATCAAGCGTGCGCCATATCCCCGGAGGGATAAAAAGCCCCTCGAACGGACGATTTAACATAAAGGTACGCCAGTTATAACCGTCGCACACGTTAACGCTGAAACTGCCACCTACGGCTACAAGCAGTTGCGACATGGCATGATGGGAATGGCCGCCGCGCTCTTCACCGGCCGGGACATCATAAATCCAATAGGCACGCTTGATGTCGAAAGGAACCTCTACACCTCCTTGCGCCACAGTAAGGTTGCCACGCGGGTCATGGATGCGTGGAAGTTTCACAATCTTCGGCGTAGTAAAATCAAACATCACTGCAGGCCGTTTTTAGCAAGGTTGACAAGATATTCGCCATAATCGTTGCTGCTCGCGTCTTCCCCCAGGCGGAGCAACCGGGCGGCGTCAATCCACCCCTGGCGGAAAGCTATTTCCTCAAGCACGGCCACTTTAAAGCCCTGCCGGTTCTGAACGGCCTGGATAAAATTGGATGCCTCCATCAAGGAATCAATAGTACCCGTGTCAAGCCAGGCAAACCCCCGGCCTAAACACTTGACATGCAACCGCCCCTGCTCAAGGTATGCATTATTCACAGAGGTGATTTCCAACTCACCGCGTGCGGAAGGTTTAACGGAAGCAGCTATATCGACCACATCGTTAGGATAAAAATACAGCCCCACCACGGCGTTATCCGATTCGGGATTCTGCGGTTTCTCCTCGATTTTTACGGCTCGGCCTTCATCATCGATAGTAACCACCCCATAACGGCGCGGATCCTTTACCGGATAAGCGAAAACCGTGGCCTCGTTGCATTCATCGGCAATACGACCGGCATCACGAAGCATACCCGAAAATCCTTGTCCGTAGAAGATATTGTCACCCAATACCAGGCATACGTTGTCATCGCCGATAAATTCACGGCCTATGATAAAAGCCTGCGCCAACCCTTCGGGACTAGGCTGCTCGGCATATTTGAACGTTACCCCCAGCTCCTCCCCTGAGCCGAGCAGGCGGCGGAATGCGGGCAAGTCCTGAGGGGTGGATATAATGAGGATTTCCCGAATCCCGGCAAGCATAAGCACCGACACCGGGTAAAAAATCATCGGCTTGTCGTAAATGGGAATCAATTGCTTGGAAATCCCTTTAGTAATCGGATTCAGACGGGTACCGGCCCCGCCGGCCAACACAATACCTTTCATGGCAGTTATATTGCTTTTTGGTAATTCAATTGCAGGGGATGAGAAGTTGGAAAGTTAAGAAGTTGAGAAACTTAGAGGTTTAGGGCAGAGAGGGGCATTTCGCACCAACCTCGTATTTTAGCTTATAACTTACAACTGCCAACCTATAACTTATGACTTATGACTTACAACTTATGACTTACAACTTGTCCCCGTACATTTCCTCGTAATAGCGGAGGTAGGAACCTGATGTGACGCCTTCTGTCCAACCGGGATTGTCGAGATACCAGCGCACTGTTTTCTCGATGCCTACAGGGAAGGATGTTTCCGGATACCATCCGAGTTCCGAAACAATTTTCTCAGGATCGATTGCATAACGCATGTCATGGCCGGGTCGGTCGGCCACATATGTAATCAACCGTTCGTCAACTTCCTCCAACGGAATCTGCAACAATTCACGATAAGAGGCGTTTTCCTCCAACAGACGGCGCATGATTGCGATAATGCTTCTGACAATTGTGATATTGTCCTGCTCGTTGAATCCGCCGATATTATAAACCTCCCCGACCCTTCCATTACGCAGAACCATGTCTATGGCCTTGCAATGGTCGTCGACGTAAAGCCAGTCGCGCACGTTTTCTCCCCGCCCGTAAACCGGCAGTTTCCGCCCTTCAAGTATATTCTTGATAACAAGCGGGATGAGTTTCTCCGGGAACTGGTAAGGCCCGTAATTATTGCTGCACCTCGTTATGGCTACCGGCAACCCATAGGTTTCATGATATGCCTGCACCAGCATGTCGGCCGAGGTTTTCGAAGCCGAATAAGGAGAACGCGGGGCCAACGGCGTAAGCTCGGTAAAGAACCCGTCGCCGAAAGTACGCAAATCGGTACGCCCTTCGGCCACACGCGCCACTTCGGGTTTAAGTTCAAGAGGGCGTGACTCACCGGGAGTGCGCGGCAACGAACCGTAAACCTCATCGGTGGAAATTTGCAGGAACAAACGTTCTTTGTAAACCGGGCATCCTGCGGCATCCTTGCCTGTAGCCCAATCCCTCCGTGCGCAATCAAGCAGGTTCTGCGTGCCAAGGATATTGGTTTCCAGGAACAGACGCGGGTTGGTTATCGAACGGTCGACATGACTCTCGGCAGCGAAATTAACCACATAATCGGGATTATATTCGGCCAAGAGGGAATCAACCAGCTCTCGGTCGCCGATATCACCCTTTACGAAAACCACGTTCGGCTGTTCGATGTCACCCTTAAGCGTAAGCAGGTTGCCTGCATAGGTAAGGGCATCAAGTATGATTATCTTCACGTCCGAACCATATTTCCCCAAAATATATTTTATAAAATTGGAGCCGATAAACCCGGCACCCCCTGTTACAAGGTACGTTTTCATTTTTTTAGTATTCTAAGCGTCCTCAAAGTTAATCAAAATTTCACAAAACAACTCGGAAAGTTTGTATCTTTGCGATTAATTCAAACGTTTTAATAGATAGGCCGCACTGGCTTCAAACCGCCTCACACAGGCAATGGAGTTACAGGCCCATTTACCCCGATTATTTAACCACTTATAGAAAACATGGGATTTACCGACAACATAAGGATGATGCCGCCGGTCACCAAGAACCTGCTGTTCATCAACGTGCTGATATATCTGGCAATGGCCGCATTCAAACCTCTTGAGGGCTTTTTGACCCAATACGGGGCTTTATATTACATTACCTCCGACCAGTTTATCCCCACGCAGCTGTTCTCCTACATGTTCATCCATGCCAGCTTCCTGCATCTGTTTTTCAACATGTTCGCCCTCTACATGTTCGGAATCACCATGGAGCGTGTGCTGGGAGGCCCCAAATTCCTTTTTTATTATATTTCGTGCGGGCTAGGAGCCGCTCTGGTTCAGGAAGGGGTGTTCGCTATAATGATTCACCATTATGCCGCCATCTTCCCCAACCCCGGTTCCGTAACCGCATTATTACGGCATTCCACCGTGGCATACCAGGATTTGTGGAACATTGGCGTGATGCCCAACGAGCCTGTTATTCATAATCTCTACGGGCTGTTCCACACCCCCACTATCGGGGCTTCAGGCGCGATTTTCGGAATACTGCTGGCATTCGGCTACATGTTCCCCAACGTGCGGCTTTACCTCATATTCCCACCCGTACCCATCAAGGCCAGGATATTTGTGCTGATATATGCCGGGGTGGAACTGCTGTTGGGCATCTACAACAGCCAGGCCGACACGGTGGCGCATTTCGCCCATCTCGGAGGAATGCTCTTCGGGTTGCTCATCCTGATTTACTGGCGTAAAAAACGTGTAATCGGCGGCCCTTATTTCTAACCTGCCGCCCGGTTCCATTAATTAATCATCGATAACCCGATTTTTCACCGACAGCGGGAATCCCGCACCACGAAGCAAAGTGACAGCCATAAAGATCGCCATAGCAAACATCGCACTCTTCCTTATACTTAAAGTTGTGTGGCTCTTCTCTCCGGGGCTTATAGGCTCCGTGGCCGGATGGCTGGCGCTCCCTTCCGATGTGACAGGCTTCGCCAAAGCCCCATGGACTGCGTTGACATACATGTTCGTACACCTGAATTTCTGGCATCTTCTTGTCAACTCGCTGTGGCTTGCATGGTTCGGCTCGCTTCTAGGGCACATTGCAGGGAGCAGATGGCTGGTCGCCGATTTCCTGGCAGGCGGCATAGCTGGAGCTGCAAGCTATCTGCTTCTTACCACCGCAATCCCGGTAGAGGCTGACGCCATCCTGATAGGTTCGTCGGCGGCAACGCTGTCGGTAGTAGCGGCAACATTGATTTCAGCACCCGACAAAAAGATGAAACTCCCGCTGATAGGCCGCTGCCCTTTGAAATGGTTCGCTGCCGCCGGACTGGGTATATTCCTGTGTGCATCGCTTGAGATGTCGGCATCCCAGACCGCCGCCCACTTCGGAGGACTTGCCGCCGGAACCGCCTCTGCCTTTTTATGGCGTATCATAACGCGACGACGAATGGAGGTTATGAAAGCCATGACGCGTGACAGGATGACCCACCTCTTCCTCATAGAAAAAGCCCGACAGTCGGGATATGCCTCCCTGTCGCACAACGAACGCCTGGAACTGTTCAAGCTGAGTTCACGCACAGCCTCCCGCCAGGCACCAGCACGATAACATAACACCTATGTAACGAATCTCCCCGATGACAACAGCCGGAAAAGGAAACCGAATTTTCAGAGCCATTGCATGCGGCGTCAACATCGCGGCAGCAACGGGCATGCTGCTGGCAGCCTACGGTGGAAAAATCGACCCTGAAACCACCTCGGTTCCAGCCATTCTCGCAATGACCTTCCCGGCATGGCTGATACTGACGGTGACATTGCTGATAATCGACCTGTTCACCCGTGCCATCAAACGTCAGGTCTGGATTCCGGCACTAGCGCTTGTGGCTGCAACAGGGCCGATTCTTGACTATGCGCCACTCAATTTCCGATTTTCATCGACAGACAATAAAAGCGCTGACAGCAAGGAATTCACCCTGATGAGCTACAATGTGTTCGAGTTGTTGGACATGACGCTTGACTCCGCCGCCAGAGCCGACAGGCACAAGTCAGACAAGCCGAACCCGACCATAGTCTGTATCCTCGAATCCGGTGCCGACATCCTTGCGTTACAGGAATGCCCTAAAATAAGGGCTAACCGCTATCTGAACATAACCGAAGGCCAAGCCGACTCAATGAACACCATGTATCCGTACAGACATCTGTTCATGGGTGAAAACGTTTATTCCCGCTACCCGCTCACCCCTATCGACATAAAACAGCCTGACAGCCCGTATGCATGGTTCTCAGCGGCGGTTGCCGACATAGAAGGCAATCCCACACTGATCATAAGCGTGCACCTGCAATCAATCGGGCTGAACGACGACGACAAGGAATTGTTTCGCGACCTGACCGAAGGGGAGGTAGAGGGGCGTCGCAAAATGAGCCGCGTCAAGCACCAGCTGTTAGGCAAATTATCGCACGCGTTCAAAGAACGCGCCAAGCAGGCACGGCTGTTACGCAGCCAAATCGATTCCATCGGGATTGAAAATGTTATCGTTGCAGGCGATTTCAACGACATCCCGGGCTGTTTCGCCCTGCGGGAGCTATGCCGCGATGATTTCCGCAACGCATTTACCGACGCCGGATGCGGCCCCACCATTACCTACCATGCCAACCGGTTCTATTTCCATATCGACCATGTGGTGTACCGTGGGAATATGAAAGCCATCGGCTACCGGCGCGGCAACTGCCCGAACTCCGACCACTACCCTGTCACAGTCACATTCCGGTGGGACGGCTGACATGCACAATGCAAACTTTAAATGTCAAACTTTAAACATAACCTAACCCTAACTTTTATGAAACCAATCATTATGGGAATATGCATGGCTGCAACCGCCACTGCCCTATCCTTCTCATCGTGTGGCAAACATGAACGTCAGAACCCGTTCATGAAACCCTACGACACGGTTTACGAAATCCCGCCGTTTGATGAAATCACAATCGAGGACTATGTGCCCGCATTCGATGCCGGAATTGCTGAAGCGAAAGCTTCAATCGACTCAATCACGGCCAATCCCGAGGCACCCACTTTTGCCAACACAATCCTGGCACTCGACAACATCAGCCCCACGCTCGAACGCGTCATGTCGGTGTTGATGTCGCTCACAGAAGCTCATTCATCGCCCGAACTACAGACAGTTTCTGAAGAACTGCTGCCGCGTTACACCGCGTTCTCTGACGAGATGATGATGAACCCCGCACTTTTCCAGCGTGTAAAATACCTGTATGACCGCCGCGACTCTCTGGGGCTGGCCCACGACGAAACCCGCGCACTTGAAGAAACCTATAAAGGTTTTGCCCGCAACGGCGCCCTGCTCGATGCCGACAAACAGGCACGCCTGAAGGATGTCAACAGCCGTTTGGCCAATCTTTACATCAAATTCAACAAAAACCTTCTCGAAGCCACCAACGCCTTCGAAATAGTCGTAGACAATAAAGAAGACCTCGCTGGCATACCGCAGTCGACAGTCGACAATGCCGCAGAGGAAGCAAAAAGCAGAGGCAAAGAGGGCAAATGGGTATTCACCCTCCATGCACCCAGCCGCCTGCCCGTGCTGCAATATGCCGACAACCGCTCAATCCGCGAAAAAATGTGGAAAGGCTACACCGAAAACGCCCAGAGCGGGACAACCGACAACCGTCCTGTAATCAACGACATCGTTAAGGCTCGTGCCGAAAAGGCTGCCATCCTCGGATATAAGGATTATGCTTCCTACATGACCGCCGACGTAATGGCCAAGACACCCGAAGCTGCCGAAGAACTGCTCCTTAGCATCTGGACCCCGGCAAAGGACAAAGTAAAAGAAGAAGTTGCCGAAATGCAGGCTCTTTCAAACAGCCTCGGCAACGATTTCAAAATCGCACCCTGGGATTACTATTATTTCGCCGAAAAGGTACGCCGCCAGAAATACGCCCTCGACGAAAACGCAATCCGCCCCTACTTCGCTGTCGATTCTGTTGCCAAAGGTATCTTCTCGCTGGCAAACAAACTCTACGGCATCACATTCGAGGAGATGCCCGATGCACCGAAATACCATCCTGACGTGAAGGTCTACGACGTAAAAGACCCCGAAGGCAAACACCTCGCAGTGTTTATGACCGACTACTTCACCCGTGCCTCAAAACGCCAGGGCGCATGGATGGAGGAACTCAAAACATCATGGGTAAACCCCGACGGAAGCGTTGAACGCCCCATCGTCTACAACGTAGGCAACTTCTCCAAGCCGACAGCCGACGCACCATCGTTGCTGACCATCGACGAAGTACAGACAATGTTTCATGAATTCGGCCACGGCCTCCATGGCATGCTTTCACGTGCACGCCTCAAAAGCCAGAGCGGCACATCGGTTGACCGCGATTTCGTTGAATTCCCCTCGCAGATTCACGAACACTGGGCATTCCATCCCGAGCTGCTCAAAGAATATGCCTACCACTATCAGACCGGCGAACTCATACCCGACTCGCTGGTAACCAAAATCAACGCCGCCGCAAAACATAACATGGGCTTCATGACCGCCGAACTGTCAGGCGCCGCCCTGCTCGACCTTAACTGGGGACATCTCAACCCCGAAGGCGACATCGACGCTATGGAGTTTGAAAACTCTGTTGCCGAAAAACTCGGCATGCCCGAAGAGTTGACCTTCCGTTACCGTTCACCCTACTTCAAGCACATCTTCGGTGACGATGGCTACGCGTCAGGCTACTATACCTATCTTTGGGCCGAGGTGCTCGATGCCGACGCATTCGAACTTTTCAAAGAAAAAGGCGTGTTCGACCCCGAAACCGCAGCCGGTCTGAAAACCATCCTTGAAAGCGGTTCATCAGAAGACCCCATGGTTCTTTTTGAAACCTTCCGCGGCCACCGTCCCACCTCCGACGCCCTCCTGCGCCAGCGCGGCCTCGCCAAATAAGCATCCCCATTCAAGATTGCCCTTAGATACATTATATGACAAATGACAAAGCCCCGTGGTGACGCGGGGCTTTGTCGTGTGTAAATCGGTATAGTAGTTAGAGCCGTTATTGGACTGAAACCTTGAAGACGGCATTACCGACTTTGACGAGATAGATGCCGTGGGCGACAGAAATGCGTTCAGAAGCTGACGCCCGGATAGAAGAAACCGCTTTGCCATCGGGGGTGAGCAGGGTAATGTTCAAGCCGTCGGCACCTTCAACCACCACGGAGCCATGCAATCCCCTGACGGTTACCGACGCAGAAATGCCGGATGCATCAACGGAGCTGACAGTAGTTGAGAATCCGTTCGACGGAAGGGATTCACCCTTGTCATAAAGAGCGGTGACAACATATGAGTGCGCACCTGAGGGAGCATCCATATCCTCAAAACTGCAATCAGTCAAAGGGATGCCGGTAAGCCGTTTTCCATCACGATAGACATGATAGCCTTCCAGTTCGAGGGGAGCCGACCCACCCGCAGGGGTATAGGTGACATCATCGACAAACAACATGTAGCATCCGGCCGATATGCACCGTATGGCGAAATGTCTGGCTCCTTCAGGAAGCTCATATTCATATTTAGTCCATGCGTTCGGCACAGCTTCAACAGTTGCGATTTTATGCTTGAAATCCGCAATATCAGTGCCGCTTTCAGAATATCTGAACTCGAAAGTCTCGGCAAAAGCAGGGTATGACGAATAGCTCTTGGCATAGAAGCTTACTGTCTGCCCACCGTCGTAGAGCTCCGGGGAAATAGCCCAGTCATCACAGGCGGAATTATCGTTGTTGAAAATCTGTGCCAGGTATTTTTTGCCGGAATGGGCGGCATAGAGGGAATTAGCACCTTCGCAATCGGCATCCATAACCCAGAATGACTGCACAGAACCTTCAAACGTGATACCCGGCATTGTAATATCAAGCTTACCCACCTGTTGACCATCTGCATCGGTAAATAACCATCCCCCGGCACCGGCGGTGGCAAACGGGGCGTATGCCTCGAAATCGTCGGTCAGCGGCTCTGGTTCGGCTGAGTTGAAATCGGGGGCTTCCCATGTGAGTTTCACCACACCGGCCTCATATGAGCCTGTCAACGCCGCAGGTACGGGATGTTTAGGCATCGCCACTTCAACTTCCACCTTAGGTGTGAAGTTATTTGCAGTAACGGCATCACCCTCGGCAATAACGACAGCATGATAAACAACATCCGCCACATCTATCACATCAAGCATTTCGGTAAACGAAACTTCACCGATAGATGCCGGGGCTATCGCCGGGCCCGCAACGCTGCCTGCAAGTTCGCCATCACGGTAAAGCTCAACCGTATAATCTTCGGCGTTTATGGCACCGGCGTTTTCGATGCGGACACCCACTTCAAATGCGCGTCCGGCAGTAACCTTGTCAGGCACCGAAACACTTACGGCATCGAGATCCGTGTCATACAATTCCCCTACAGCAATACAGTCGACAGGTGTGGCCATATAGTTTTTCACAGTACCCTGGAATGCAAACTGGATTGTCTGCCCGGCATAATCGGCCAGCGGCACCACCACAAGATTCCACCCCGTGGCAGCCAAATCCTTCACAACAAATTCCTTTGCAAGTACAAACTGACGCCCGTCGCTCACATAGACCTCGAATTGATTAAGGTCGTCGGCATTATTCCCGTTTGAGAAATTATAGACATAAAACGACAGAGCCGGGCGTTCCAGCCCCTCCAGATTGATTTTTCCGCTATAATAACGGGCGCAGTCATCCTCATGCTCACCCATCATCGCGATGTAGCCATAATCGTTGTCGCGTGGCCTGATATCGCCGTCAGCCTCATGGCATACCTCCCAGGAAGGGACGACCTGGTAATTACGGATGGTCTCCGAACGGTAAATCCAATTGGCCGACCCACCCCCGAATGACTCCTTATAAGGTGTTTCATAGCTCGTCCCGACAGGGAAAAGCGGGGTTTTTGCCGCAGGCGATTCCCCTGCCGATGTTATGGCATAGACTCCATATGCGGTAAATATCTGCCCCTTTCCGTCGTCAATTGCACGATGCACAAATTCTGTACCCGTAAGCGCATCGGCACCCTCTATATCCTCCTCATAAAACAGGCTCCCCTCCATCACCTCATAGCGTACAACCTTATAAGTAACCAACGCCGGGTTAAGCGGGTTACCATCGACATCCGTTTCAGGGCAACGCCACTTCACCGTAACCTCACCGGGATTAAACTCCCCTACAGCAAGATAAGGTATCTTTCCTGGTACGTTCGGGCCAACAAAGACTTCGGCAGCAGCCTCCTCCCCACGTTCCGTCCCGGCAAACGCCACCACCATGTATGTGTGACGCCCGAGCGGGGCATCCTCGTGCGTCCAATCCAGTTGTGAACCGGGCTTCAACCCCGTCAAGGTTGCGATGCAATCGTTGTCGCACCACACTTCAAGCTTGTCGACCGCCTCCAGACCGGCGCCTGAAACGGTTTTCGACGGCAGCACACCCGAAATATCGACCCTGGCAGTCCCATCGGAAGCCGGGACAACCTTGAAATCAGACACCCCGGCAGGCGAAGACTCGCTCACGCCACGCGTCAGCTGAAGGTTATCGACATAAAGATACATCCTGTCAGGGTCGCTGCATCCATGTATGCCGATATACCACTCCCCGCTTTCAGGCACTGAAAATTCCCCGGAAAAGGTGGTGAAACTTGATTTGTTCACGGTAACAGGCTCGATAACACTGATTGTCATCGCCTCGACAGCCGCCGCATTTCCGGCAAAAACCTCGAACCGTTCAGCACCAAAACTGTTTTTCGCATCAAGCTGGAACTTATACACCGCACCACGCTCAAGCGAAAACGCCGGGGTTACAAGCCAGTCGTCCATAGCCAAATCGCTATGGTAGCTTATCCATGCACATTTGTTATTATTACTGTATTCCCACTCGTTGCCATCATTGTTGGCATTGATAACAGAGAATTGGCCAAATGCCTCGGGGGTGTCGAATGCTTCCTGCCAAGGCACCGGCAATGCATGCAACGAACCAGCACCGGCAACACTTGCAGCCAGGCACATAAGCGATGTGGCTAGATTTTTCATAATGCGGATATTTTATAGCATTTACATACAATCAGACAGAGATAACGCACAAATTCGACCATGCATGCCACGCAAAAGTCATTTTAAGCAACATTTATCTACCGCCATTCCGCAAAATAAACCAAAATCCGCCACCTTGAATTTAATCTAAATTAAGAAATAATATCCTCCAAGCAATTATGCAACATGATTACCGTGCCCTACTTCTGTTATCAACCCATCCCCTCATGTAGAAGCTCCCGCTTTATTTTTGACAGGTGCTGCTCGGTAATACCAAGATAGGACGCTATGATTTTCGACGGTACAAGCAGAAGGACTTCCTTCCACCGTGAATACATTTCCGATTTGACCCTGTGGTGATGGCATCTCCCCACCCCCAGCCCCGAAGCAATAATGTCGGCAGGCACCTCCGGGGTTATCTCTGACAACCTGCGCGTAAGCTGCACAAAACGGCTCTTTGCATCACCGCTCAACAAACGCGAACGGAACTCGTTATAGTACAACTGGTTTTGATTGGCACTCATCACCCAGCGGGCAAACTCATGTTCACGTTCAATCAAACCGTCGAACCATGACCGGGGTATGCGTATCACCTCGGTCGCACAACAAGCCTCGAAACGATAATATGACGGTTCGTTGCCGTAATAGCAATGCAACGACATTAACAATGTGCCCGGAAGGGCGAATCCGACAGTCTTTTCAGAATTTTTGTCAAGATATGTGCCGCGCACGAGCCCTTTTTTCACCACAAAAATATCGGGATTATATTCCCCGGCATCAATCATAGCTTCATATGTGGTCAGTGCAACCTCCGTGCCACCTCTCAGAAGTTCGTCAAACAGCCTGTCGTCAATCTGGTATTTTGCCTCCAGAGCCAGCAAACGTTTCAAATTTTCCATAAGTAAATAGATATAGACCAATCTAATAGCATTGATTGATTTTTAAGATTATTTTGGTTAAACCAAATCTGTCAGCATGTGGGAAACAAATCTTATTTCCTGCCTCAAATTTACACAATTTTTCAACCATCTGCATAACAGATGTATAAAAACGCCACCATGACAGAATGTTGTAACCATAATGCAACCACTTTTAACACTGGCTTAATGATTGTTAAGCGCCCAAAATGCCAGTCGACGGTTGACACACTCCGTTGAATTTAGTAATTTTGCAACCACAACTCCAGCCGGCACACACACATAAGGGTATCCGGCAGGGAGCATTCACTTTTTTACCACTTCATCATCTCTTGTTTCAATCATGGACCAGCAACCTGTGTTAACACGAACCGAGGAATGTGGCATTAAGGTTCACATCGGTTCTCTAATCGGCAACGAACTGCGCCGTCAACGCCGCCCGGCGGCATGGCTGGCCCAGGAGATTTGTTGCGACCGCACCAATGTTTACAAAATCCTGCGCAAGGGCAGCATTGACACCGAACTGCTCTGCCGCATATCCGTAGCATTGGATCACGATTTCTTTATCGAATTCCAGCAGGCATGCGGGTTCAAGCAGGCAGTCCCTGCCAGGCTGGGAAACGAGGCTGTAACCGACTGATACATCGCATGGAATTATAATCGCCATGTAATTATTGTCGTCAACAACCTTATTACATTTTGCGAAGTTACCATTCGTCTATGTGGCGAGGGTATGAACCGGCCGACACCGATAAACAAACGGTGCCGGCCGGTTCCGCTTCACAACCTTCCAGCTGTTTCATACGTTGTAATAAGTAAAACATACGAATTATTGGCTCAATTATCCTATACTTTTAGGACAATATAACGGCATCAGGTTAATCATACATGCAATAATTTCTAAACCTTACTTAAAACAGGCTATATTGCCATGCGGTGTTCCTGACAGGCATCCAATACACGTAGCATAGAGCCTTATTATTAATCAGAATTACAACGATTATGAAAAAATCAATTCTATTTATCGCCACAATGTTTGCTGCCGCTACATCAACAGCATTCGCACAAAACGACACCCCGTCAATAACCAACCGTGCATCAGTGTTCTACGACCTCAACACGCTATACCCCTCAGGGGCTTCCAACACCTACTTCAACGGCTACGGCGTAGGCTACAACATCGACTTCAAAGTATCCGACACATATCCCATCTATGTGGGAACCGGGCTGGATGTCAGATGTGTTTTCAATAACCGGAACATTACCGACGATCTGGACTTTGACCTGGTTTCTATCAAAGCACAAACCACATTTATCAATTTCAACCTACCGGTCAATGTAAGCTACCGAGTGCCTGTCACCGACAAATTCTACCTCACCCCATTCGCAGGACTGAATTTCAGAGTACAAGCCTATGGCAACACCAGCCTTAAAATCTCTGTGCCCGACAACATCCCTGAAGTGATAACCGACAAGCTGGAAAACATCGATAAGAACATCAACCTGTTCTCATCCGACGATATGGGCGACAACCATCTGCGCCGCTTCCAGATGGGCTGGCACGCAGGTGTAAACATGGAATACAACAATGTCGTGCTAGGCTTAAGCTACGGAACTGATTTCGTAAAACTGCATAAGGACCTGGGTAGTTCCAACTTCCTGGTCTCCCTCGGATACAGGTTCTGACCCTCACTCCTGCCGACAAGGCGTAATCAAAAACATATTGCCGGGTCATTTATCCCCCCGACAGCATCTCCCCTATCCGTAACCAACGGCCTGGTGTCTACAAATTATGACACCAGGCCGTTACGTTTGCACCTTGATGCAATAATACCCATAGCCTGCCTTTACCTTCGATTAAAAGTAGAACCGTATGCTGAACCCCACTTCTATGGCTATAACTTGCAAACATATGACCACCCAGTTAACAATGCAAAGACTAATTTGACATTTTTTTGTTTTCTCCACCGATAATGCATATATTTGCAGCATGACCGCAATTTATGCAGCCATTATTCGTTTTTCATCGAACTTTCTTTGTCACCTTAATATTCATGTGTATGAAAAAACAATGGCTTTATCTGCTCCTATGTGGGAGCATCTGTTTTTCCGTATTTGACGGAACCGCCCAATCGGTCGCACTGGGACAGGATTTTGAGGGAAATATTTTTCCACCTGAAGATTGGGAAGTTGCAGACATCGATAATGACGGACGGACCTGGATCGGTTATTCAGGCCCGGGCGTAAATCAGAAAGGGTCAAGCAAAAAACTTGCGGTTTCATTCACAAGGAATCCTGACACGTACTCACCATATGGCGAACAAGACAACTGGCTTATAACCCCTGCATTCACCGTCGGGAACACGTCATATGTACTTTCGTTCGACTATGCCGCACAGGACACCGAGAACACCGAATCGATACAAATACTTGTGTCAGAAGGAGGAACCGGAACTGCTGATTTTTCCAATCTATGGTCGACTATTGCCGACAATGGCTATAACGACGATATAGTTATAAATACCAAAGAAATCCCTCTTAAGGACTATGAGGGCAAGACCATCCGCATCGCTTTCCGACATAACAATTCGGGCACATACGGACTAAGTGTCGACAACGTGTTTGTTTTCAACATGCTCGGCCCCGGCAAACCCAAATGGTATGGTATAACCCCCGGGGAAAACGGGGCTAAATCCGCCACCTTGAAATGGCTCAACCCGGAAACCACAGCCAACGGGAGCACCCTTAAAGGCTTATCAATCGTAATCTATCGTGACGGCCAACCCATAAAGACCCTTGACAATCAAGAACCTGGTTCCGACGGGATATGGACTGACACTAATGTTGCAACCGGTACTCATTCATATTCCATCGCGGCAAAAAACGAGGAAGGGGAAGGGGTGAAGATTACCCCTAAACAAATCTATATAGGGGAAGACGTGCCAGCCGCAGTCCGCACGCCATTCGCATCGGCCTCCGGAAGCGATGTAGTGCTGACATGGAGCGCACCCACGTCTGGAGCAAACAAGGGATATGTCGACTTTGATAACCTGACATATGTAATCACCCGCACAATCGGCGAACAAACGCAGTCAATTCAAGAGGTTACCGGCAGCACAACCTATACTGACAAGGATGCACCCAAGGGAGTGGAACTTATTTATACTATCCAGGCTAAAAATGAGGCAGGCATATCCCCTGTCGACGATTATACCTCTGCCTTCCTGGCCACCACCGGCTATACCGACATAGAGGTAGCACGTACTTCTGTACGCGACAACACACTGGCACGATTGCCGATGGATGTCAATTCCAATTATTCGGTTACCCAAACGATATATTACCCCACAGATTTGAAATTCGCACGCGGCACCATATCATCCCTTATATACAAGTCATACAAAGGTACTTCGTCTGCACTATCGTTCCCGGCAAGAATCTACTTGACAGAAACCTCTCAGACAATGTTTGACAAGGAATGGGTCGGCATGCAAGATGCAGTCAAGGTTTTTGAAGGGCAGATAACCATGTCGCAAGGCGCCCGCGACGTTGAAGTGAAGCTTACAACACCGTTCGAGTATAACGGAGGCAACCTTTGTGTAACGGTTATTAAAGACGGCAAGAACAACGGGGCATACTCCGACCGGTTCTATTCAATCGGTGGGATGGAAAACAGCCGCTCATTCACAACCAGCACAAGCGACCCGGTCGATGTCGATGCCATGCCACACAGTTCTTATGGAGACAAAGCGATTGGCGAAATTCCCTACACGCGGTTCATAATCCACCTGGCTCATACCGGCTCCATTTCAGGCACGGTTACGGACTCTGCCACAGGACAGCCGCTGGAAGGGGCAACGGTAAACGTGGCCGGATTCGACGGGATGACTGTCTGCACCGACTCTTCAGGACAATTCACAATATCCATAGTACCCGAGGGGAATCATACAGTCAATGTCACATACACCGGGTATGAACCGGCAACCATGACTGCAGATGTGGCGGCCGACACCGATAGCCGACTTGATTTCACCCTTGCCCAAAGAGCCAATTATGAGTTGAAAGGCAAAGTGTTGGCAGGCGACACAGGCATCAGTGCCTCAGGGGCTATAGTGTCTGTGTCAGGTTACGGGGAAGCATCATGCAAAGCTGACGAAAGCGGATGCTGGAGCCTTCCGGGAATATATGCAGGGGAGGATTACACACTCAGGATAAGCTACCCGTTATATGACACATATATCACACAAATCAACAATGATTCCCAAACTTCAATCGACGCAGGTACGATTATGCTTGAACGCAGCCTTATACCGGCCTACGGGGTTGAAGCCCAAGCAAACGAAGACGGGACATGTGTGAATATATCATGGCGTAACCCGCTTAGCCGTACAGGGGAAGCCGGATGGAAAAGCATCGGCGATGTTGCCACCCAGTCATCTACAAGTGGCGATTATTACGCTACCGACTATAATGTTGCCCATGCATTTGCCCCGGAGGATATAGCCGGCCAACAGATGGAAGGCATGAGCATCACCGGCATGAAAATCTATATTGCAGCATCACAGGGTGTTTTTACAGCCACAGTATGGGAGGGGACGCGCGATGATAACGTGGTGCTCGCACAGAAAACCATACCTGCCGAAATGATTACGGCAACAGGCGGATGGGTAACGGTAACATTCGACGAACCGGTCGAGATAAAGAAAGACAGGCACTATATGGTAGGGGCAAACTGCCTGAACCCATCAAGCTCTCCAATCGGCACCCCAGGTTACGGCTCATGCGTAACCGGCAAAAACTGTCTGAAATGGTCTTCGTCAGAAGCTGTTTATGACGGATATTACGGCTGGTGCATAATGGCATTGTGCGGGATACCCGGCTCGACATCGGGGATTGCAGATAACGATGACGCACCAGCCTGCTCATATAACGTTTACCGAGGAAACCTTAGCGGGGAGATTCCGACATGGGAAAAGGTAACAACTTCGGCGGTCAACGATTTGTCTTTTACCGATGCCGGGTGGAACACAATAATGTCAGGGGATTACCGATATGCGGTAACAGCCGTGTACCAAAACGGGGAATCAATGAAAGCCCTATCCGACCTCCTGCCACGCAGCCACGACTATGATGCCTCTGTATCGGCATTCATAAGCCCGGTAAAGTCAATCGAACAGCAAAATGAAGCAGAAGTAAAAGTAACAGTGGCCAATTACGGGGAAAAAACAATTTCAGATTTCCCGGTAGAACTTAGTATCGACGGGCAACCTCATGAGGCAAGCATAGTTACAGGCTCACTCAACAAAGGAGAAAGCACCGAGATAAGCTTCGGGAAAGTAAAACTCGGAGAAGGGATGCACACCTTTGTAGCCACTGCAAAACTGGCCGCCGACGAGCAACCGGCCAACGATGCATGCACGTTCATATTACCCAACCTTATAAATGTAGAACTGACCGGCTACCGCTGGAACGCATATGGCGATGCCGGGTTCATGCGCGTGCAATCCAATAACCCGGAAGCAGCCCGCTATCTCACAGAAGTAACCCCGGATGATGCCCTTATCATAGCGGGAGAATATGTAAACGACAGAATATTCGCATATACAGCCACATGGTACGGCACTCCAAAAAGCTTCGTAGAACTCGACCCGGAAACATGGATAGTAACGCATAGTGTTGAAAACTCCGATAGTTATCTTTTGGATATGGCTTATGATTATGCAGGCAAAACTATGTACGGGCTGATGCCGGACGGCAATGATGTGAAACTTGTAACAATCGACCTTGAAAACGGCTCTGCAACACCGGTAGGCACCTTGCCGAATATCGTCCGCACACTGGCATGCAATATAGCCGGCCAGCTTTACGGCGTGGCTGACAACGGCGACTTTTGTGCCATCGACAAACTCACGGCTTCGGCACAAACAGTAGGGCCGACAGGTGTCGGCAAGGTGGCATACCTACAGTCAATGGCTTTCGACCACAATACAGGACGCTTGTTTTGGGCGGCTACTTCCGAATCGGCAAACGGGGAAATATACGAAATCAACCCGGCAAACGGCATAGCCACAAAACTCGGTAACGCCTTGTTCAAAGGCACAGACCCCTCTGAACTTGTTTGCCTGTTCACACCTTATGAACACAAAAGCAGCGGGGAAGACTACGAGATGGTTACCACGGGCCTACACATCAACGTAATATCCGACCGTTTATTTAGAATCTCATCACCCGCTACCGCACATGTGAGAATATACGACATGACAGGTTCATGCGTATGGGAATCAGATATTGCCGCAGGGACTACCGATATAGACATCACACAGCCATGTGGCATATATCTTATCCATGCAACATGTCCAGACGGAACCGGACTCAACCAAAAGATTGCGATTCGGTAAAAGTCTGACAACAAATAACTAGATAAAATAAAAGCCTTTCATCATTAAGTACAGATTGCTACTGTATGGACATGATGAGAGGCTTCATTTTATGTATCCTTAAACAACCCACACAAGGACGCCAACACAGCTACAACCGCCACCTTTATTAATATAATTTAACCATTGGGGGGGGTAATTTGCATTCTTATATATAACTTTGCACAACACTTGTGATGAGGCGGACAAACATCTGCCAAATAACGGATTTAATCCATTCAACATACAAAATCTCATTAAACCTAATTACACAATTGCAATGAAAAAATTTATCTTGGCAGCAGCAATGCTCGCTGCAGGCACAACGATGGTTGTTGCACAGAACACCGGCTACAACCGCGTCGGCGTATCCTATGACAACACAAACTATGGATTCAACGACCTTATGAAGCTTGATCAGGAGATGGACGGTTTCAGCACCAACGGCGTGGGTATAAACTACATCCACGGATTCAGCCTAAGCTCCAGCCTTCCCATATTTATCGAAACAGGACTTAACTTCAACATCGGTTTCGGGTCAAAAAATATCGGCAACAAGGAGGAAGAAGACGGATTCTGGATGCAGGAAAAATATAAATTCCAAAACATCAACCTACAGGTTCCCGTCAACTTCGTTTACCGCTTCAACGCGACAGAAGATTTTTCAATCTCCCCCTATGTAGGCCTGAACTTCAAGCTCAACCTTGCCAGCAAGTTCAAAACCCAAATCGACCACAACCTCCCGGACGAAATCATGGGCGAACTCGATGAAGAAGACATTGAATGGATTGAAGGCAAATGGTGCAACCTCTTTAGCGACAGCAAAGAAAATATGGGCGATAAGGACCTTACATGGAACCGCTTCCAAATGGGGTGGCATGTGGGCGTAGGCTTCCAATACAAGCCTTTCTATCTAGGTGTGCAGTATGGCACCGACTTTATACCCGCCTACAAGCATAAATTCGACTTCGAAGGCTACCCCAGCGAAACCTACAAGGTCAACACAGGCAACCTCAAAATAACACTGGGTTATTGCTTCTGATAAATCACTTGTCAAAGCAGACCGAAAGCCCTTATTCAGATAACACACACAACAAAAGGAGGAGCATGACTTGCGTCGTGGCTCCTCCTTCACGTTTCAACTATTTATTTATGAGAGCCTCAGTATCCAGTATCACTACTCGATAAAAAGGACGAGGGATGTTCCGTTAAAACTTTTTATGTCATACTCATCTTATCGTTCATTCTATCTTATCAATCCCGATACCCCCCGGATTTTACCGAGGCACCGACAGGGCTACCGCCGTCATCACCGGCTATGCCAATGAGATTTTTTATTATAAGCACCCGTTCTGTTGTTCTTTATTACTATAACAAAACAAACCACTTGACGTTGAAGTGGTCTGCGCTAAAAGTGTTTAAATATTGTTTAACACGTGAGCCTCACAGGGGGTTATAGCAGGAAGAGTGCGGTCGAACCCGGATCACGGCGCAGGATTCCGCAATCCAGAAGCGAACGCACCACCGGCACAAGGTTACCGACCCCCGTTCCAAGATATGAGGCCAGCTCGTTGAGGGTCAGCCCATGGGGATGATGCGACAATGCATACCTGACCGAATCAGGCAGGGATTCGACCGACCCGGCAGCCCCACTGCCACATGATGGCACATGCAAGGCATTGCGACACACATCACACTTGCCACAAGCGCCTCCGGGTTTCTCCCCGAAATAGGAAAGCAATGTGTTGACGCGGCATTCCGTGTCGTCAAACAGGAAGCGTTTCATGGCATTTACGCGCTGCTCCATACGCACACGGCGGAACTCATACACCTCTTTGGGAAACACAAGGTCCTTTTCCGGCTCCCGCGAACGGGTGAACACCACATAGGGGGTGCTGCGCCGGGGCACATAATGAATAACATGCAACCGCCCCAGTTTGAGCAGGTTTTCATAGACGGTGCGCTCCGTCAGCTCTAGGCTGGAGGATATAAACGGTTCGCTTATATATTCGTAATCGGCGAAAATACCTGTATAGTTGCGTAAAACGAACTGGAAAACACGCTCACATTCCGCATCAAGCCGAAGCCCGTAAAGTTCCATGCGGCTCATAACCATCATCAGCCGCGAACGTGTCGAGGTTTCCTCTATGTATTCTATATACCCTGCACGGGTAAGGAGCTTCAAAGCGCTGTCGGTAGGGGCAGGCTGTTGCTTAAAACGCACACAGAATTTGTTGATATCAAATTCGCAGACTTGCTGATACCCCTCGCCCATCGCGATGTTGAGAAATACACACAGGCGCCCGTAAGTTTCACGCAGGAATTCCTTGGATGGGAAAGAATCATTGAGACGCCGCGTCAGGGCACCTTTATCCACCGACGGGGAAACCAGCGAAACGGCAAACGAACGGTTCCCGTCGCGTCCGGCCCTGCCCGCCTCCTGATAATATTCTTCAAGCGACGACGGCGGGTCGAAATGCACCACTATGCGCACATCGGGTTTGTCGATTCCCATACCGAACGCCGTGGTGGCCACCATCACCCGGATTCCATCACTCTTCCAACGGTTCTGCTTGTGGTTTTTCTCTTCAGGCGACAACCCGGCATGATAAAAGTCAGCACTTATACCTGCCTTGCACAAAACATCGGCCACCACACGTGTGCGTTTGCGCGACCTGACATACACTATGCCGCAACCAGGCACACGGTTAAGAACATGTACAAGCTGCTCCTCCTTGAAGTCGCAGTTCCTTACTATATACGAAAGGTTGTCGCGGTTGAAACTCAGCCGGAACACACCGGCACCGGGACGGAAACGAAGCTTCTCGCAAATATCCCCTACCACTTCGGCAGTGGCAGAGGCGGTCAGAGCCAACAAAGGCGCATCAGGAAACATATCCCTCAATGAACCTATTTTGAGATATGAGGGCCGGAAATCATATCCCCATTGCGAAATGCAGTGAGCCTCGTCGACTACGATAAGCCTTACCGGCAGTTCGCGCAGTTCGGCCATGAAACTGCTGCTTTGCAGTTTCTCAGGCGATACATAAAGTATGCGGGCTTTGCCCAAACGGCATTTGTCAAGCACCAGACGGTTTTCCCGGCGTGTAAGCCCGCTATGAAGGAAATACCCCCTTATGCCATGCGACAGAAGATTGTCGACCTGATCCTTCATCAAGGAAATCAGAGGGGTCACAACAATCGTAAGCCCGTCGATAATCATCGCAGGCACTTGGAAAGTAATCGACTTCCCGCCCCCGGTAGCCATAAGGCCGAGGGTGTCGTTACCTGCCAGCACCGAATTGATTATCTCAGCCTGCATGGGGCGGAACGAATCATAGCCCCAATGCCGCTTCAGCACCTGTCGAATCGGCGTCATGAAAGTCAGCCCCGGATTTTGATCTCCTTTATTTGCAACTGTATGGCATTAGCCGAGCCTTGATGCTTGTTCTCTTCCACCGTATAGCATATATCGAAGCGGCTCCCGGCATGTATTTCCGGGAAAAGACCGGACTTGTTAAAGGCAATCCCGTTTATCACCTTTCCGGAAGTGTCGTCAACAAGCTCAAGTTTGATATGCTCCATCTGGCGGCCCACGAGTTTGCTCGTGCCGAAATCCATAACGTTACGGGTGCAGAACACCGGCTTCTGATTGCCGGGTCCGAACGGGTTGAAACGCCTGAGAGTGGAGATAAACTCGGATGTAAGCTCCGAGAATGTCAGGAAGGCGTCGATGTCGAACTGCGGCTTCAGCTGTGAGGGGAGGATATTGGACGATACATATTCCTCGAACCGGCGTGTGAATTCCGGGATATTCTCTTCCTTGAGCGAAAGCCCCACGGCATAGGTATGCCCCCCGAAATTCTCCAAAAGGTCGCGGGTAGAGTCAACGGCTTTGTATATGTCGAACCCCTGAACGGAGCGGGATGAGCCGGTTGCAAGCCCGTTGGCAAGTGTAAGCACCACCGACGGCTTATAATACAGCTCGGTAAGGCGGGATGCCACAATACCGATAATCCCTTTGTGCCAGTCCTTGTTGAATATTACAATCGACTTTTTGTCGGCATCCTTCTCCTGGCGGTTGGAAAGTATGGCATTGGCCTCCTCTGTGATGCGTTTGTCCAGCTCCTTACGATCCTTGTTATACTGGTCGATATTCTTTGCACGCTCATATGCATCGGCTATGTCGCGCGACACCAGCAGCTCTACAGCCTCACGCCCGCTCTGCATGCGCCCGGAGGCGTTTATGCGCGGCCCGATTTTGAAAATCACATCGGAAATGGTGATTTCCCTGTTGGCGAGGTTGCAGATGCGTATTATCGCCCGCAACCCCACATTGGGATTGCTGTTAAGGCGCCTCAACCCGTAATAGGCCATGATGCGGTTCTCATCGACCATAGGCACTATGTCGGCTGCTATCGACACCGCCACAAGGTCAAGCAATCCTTCAAGCTCGGTCTGGGGAATGCCGTTACTGATTGCAAACGCCTGCATCAGCTTGTAGCCTACCCCGCATCCCGACAGATGGGAACACGGATAGGTCGAACCCTCCATTTTCGGATTCAGGATGGCCACCGCCTGCGGCAGCTCCTCGTCCGGCACATGGTGGTCGCAGATTATGAAGTCTATGCCATGCTCGCGGGCATGGGCAATTTCCTCGTTGGCCTTGATGCCGCAATCGAGGATGATGACGAGTTTCACCCCCTGATCGGCAAAATCGTCGATAATATCGCTCGAAATCCCATACCCCTCCTCATAACGTGTGGGTATGAAATAGTCGATGTTGGAGTAGAAGTTGCTGAGATATTTGTAGACGAGCGCCACTGCCGTGGTGCCGTCCACGTCATAGTCACCGTAGACCATGATTTTCTCTTTCGACCCCATAGCCCTGTTGAGCCGGGTTACCGCCTTGTCCATGTCGGGCATCAGAAACGGGTCGTGGAGGTTTTTCAGCCTGGGGTTAAAGAACCGTTCGGCCTCCTCCACCGATGTCACGCCTCGCTGAACCAGCAGCTCGCTTACAGGCGGACACGACGCATAGCGTTGCGCCAGCGCCGTCTCTATCTTCTGCTCTTCTTGTGTCAGGGGTAAATAATTCCATTTACCTGTCATTTATGTTGTTTTTTTATTGGCGTGGTTGCGCTCCGCCGTCATGACGGCGAAGGGGGGAGGAGGGAGATGCATGCGCCCCGGGTAGTCTGACCCGGCAGGACGCACCTGAAAGCGGAATCACACAGCAACGGCGACTCCATATATCGAAGGTGTCAGGAGGGAGAGGATTGTAGGTTTTGCAAACGTTTGGCCTGCAACTTCTAACATGTCGGCTTCCCGGATATGGTCGGAGAGAGCAGGATGAGCCTATTTCCCCATGTTAGTTCGTTTTGCAAAAATAGCAAAATTCCATGGATTTTCCATATAGGGTTAAACTTTATTTGCACTTTTCACAAGCACGCCTCAAGGCTCCACGGAGCATATGGCACATCCGTTATTTTCGCTATCTTTGCAGTAGCTTAAAAGTGATTGCCCTAAAGCCTCCATTACATTTCAATGAAAACCGCTATGAGATTCAATTTGCTGCCATCCGTCGCACGACTGCTGTTGTTGCTCCCCCAAGGGTTGTTCACAATGCTGGTTACAGCCGCCATATTCTGGCTTACGCTGGCACCCGACCCGTTGCCCGACAATGACATACAGCTGTTTCCAGGCTTCGACAAGGTTGCACACGCCTGCATGTTCGGCGGGTTCTATTTCGCCGCCGCATTCGACCTCGTCGCACGGCATCGGGGAAAGGGCAAAACACACCTTCATGCCGCATTACCCCCAATTGCGACCGTGGTCACCGCCGTTGCCTCTATAGCATTCGGCGGACTTATAGAGTTGGTGCAGGAGGGGATGAATATGGGTCGCGGATGCGACCTTATGGATTTCGTGGCGGATATTGCAGGGGTTGTCATCGCAGTGCTTCTAACCCCAGTGGTTCTGCACGCCATGTTAAAGGAACAATAACACCGGGCTATAAGGAAAGCGCTCATGGCGATGTGTCATACCTGCCACATCGCCATGAGCGCTTTTTACCATGACGGGTTATGCCGAAAAGTTTCTAAGGCATCTGCATGAATCAGTCGTTATCGGGATGATCCTCACGATATGCCACATCGGGATGGCAGCCGGAGCCATCGAAGCAATGGGTGCATACGCGGCATTTCGGAAGGCCGATGCTGTCGATAAGATGCTCGATTTTGCTGAACTGCAATGTGGTGAGGTTCAAACGGCGTGCGATTTCGTTGACCATACGCTCATATTCGGGTGTGCCGGTGGTGGAATAGCGGTCAAGCTTTGCCGCATCGTCACCTTCGAAATCACGGATAATCTGACGGGTTATCAGCTCGAGGTCGTTTTTGGAGGATGTAAAACCAACGAACGGGCACCCGAAAACCAACGGGGGGCATGATATACGCGCATGCACCTCACGGGCACCGCAATCATAAAAAGTCTGCACATTGTCGCGCAACTGGGTTCCGCGCACTATCGAGTCGTCGCAGAACACCACACGCTTCCCGTCTAAAATCGCACGGTTTGGTATAAGTTTCATTTTTGCCACCAATGCACGGCGCGATTGCTGGCCTGGGGTAAAGCTGCGAGGCCAGGTGGGGGTGTATTTCAACACCGCACGCTGATAAGGCACCCCACGCCCTTCGGCATAACCCAACGCATGGCCTACGCCTGAATCAGGGATACCGCACACACAGTCAGACCCGGTGGCATCCTCCCGGCCCATGGCACGCCCTGCGGCCTCACGCACCGCCTCGACATTAATCCCCTCGTAATCACTGGCAGGGAATCCATAGTAAACCCACAGGAATGAGCATATCTGCATCCTTTTGGCTGGTTCCTGCAACACTTCCATACTGTCATGGCGCAGGCGCACTATCTCGCCTGGACCTACGTCGCGCACCCTTTCATAACCAAGATTTGGGAAGGCAGATGTCTCGCTACATGCCGCATAGGCACCTTCACGCTTCCCTATCACGATAGGTGTGCGCCCCAGGTAGTCACGGGCGGCGATGATGCTGTCTTCCGTAAGGATAAGCATCGAGCATGAACCTTTGATTTTGCGGTAGACCAGGTTGATGCCGTCGACAAAATCCTTCCCCATATTAATCAGCAGGGCAACCAGCTCCGACTGGTTGATTGTATTGGCCGACATTTCGCTGAAATGCATCCGTTCGGCCAGCAGTTCGGCAGCAATGTCGCGTATATTGTTGATTTTGGCAACTGTAACCACAGCATAACGGCCGAGGTGGGAATTTACGATAATCGGCTGCGGGTCGGTGTCGCTTATCACTCCGATGCCCTGACATCCCACAAACCTGTCGAGGTCGTCCTCGAATTTCGAGCGGAAATAATCACGTTCTATACTATGAATGGTACGGTTAAAACCCACTTCAGGGTCGAAAGTTACCAATCCGGCACGTTTTGTACCAAGGTGAGAATTATAGTCAGTGCCGTAAAAGAGGTCATTGACACACGGTTTGTCAGAGATTGCTCCGAAAAATCCTCCCATTGTCGTTAGCTTGAAAATGTTGGTTTCTGAAAAAGAAGTTGCAAAGTTAGCGAAAAGTTTCCAATGCATGAAAAAGAATGCCGGAAGTTCCCGCATGTCCATAATGAGAATCACCCCGGCAGGGCTATATGCCCTGCCGGGGTGATTGAATCCGACAATATTTTATTCCGACAGATTATTTCCCCACTGTTTCGGGAGTAAGAGAACCTTCCATCATTGCCTTGACATCGGCACGGAGTTCCTCATCCTGCTTGTCACGGCTGAGGATGGTGCCGTCAGGGGCGATGAGAAGGATGCAGGGAATGCCCGAAATGCCGTAAAGATCGGTAGGCACTGTCTGTGCGTTTATAATCTGCTGCCATGGAAGCTGATGATGCTCGATGGCACGGAGAGTGTTCTGAGGCTCGTCCCACACGGCCACACCGAGCACCTCAAGCCCTTTGGGGCCGTATTCTTCAAGAATCTCCTTTATCACCTTTGTCTCACGGATACAGGGGCCGCACCAGCTTGCCCAGAAATCAACAAGCACAGGCTTCCCTTTCCCTACATAATCGGAAAGGCGCTGGGTAATGCTGTCGTTCGTGATGGCGAAATCAACAAATTTGCTGCCCGGCGAGGTGGCGGCCTTGTTTTTTGCAGCAGCTATCAGTTTGTTGACACGTGTGTAGGTTTTCAGCGACGGATATTCCACCAAAGCAGCCTCGAGTTCGGGGAGTGTCATATTATAGGCTTTGTCCATGAACAGGGTATATCCGATAGGGTTATCCACATTGGCCTTGAACACGGAATCGCAATATGAGTCATACGCCGCCATAATGCGCTCCCGCTCGGCATCACCTGTGCTATCCTGGGGGGCAGCCTGGTATTTTGCGCCAAGCTCACCGATATGCTGTTGGATTTTCGCATTCAAATCATTCAGAGCAGAGCCGCTCGCACCACGTACTTCCGGGGAGATCGTGATTGCACCAGGTTCAAGCACGAATACCGGGACGCGGTTGCCGTCGATAATTATACGTGCCATTACCGGCTTTTCCACCGAGCCTGAAAACACCGCCTTATTCCCTTCAACCAATACCGAATCGATTTTCTCGCCGGTATCGAAATTAATCATAACGGCAGGCTGGCCGTCAAAATCCTCGGAAAATTCAGCACTTACCGTATAAGTGTCGGTCGCAGCGGTTGCCGTACATGCCGCAAGAGCCCCTCCGGCAATAAAAATAAGTAATTTGTGATTCATATATGCTATTCTTTAATAAATTTCAGTAATTTTGCCGCCCGCAATAATCTTCCTACTCCTAACTGGCAACACTTCCATAGCGGCTGACAAACATGATAAGAACAGGGCAAAAACAAAAGGAAACATAAACTGACAGTAGAATGATTTTCATTCTATTGCCTGCTTCCCTCCACAAAGTAACGGATTTTTTTGTTATATTATAACATGACCGGGCGTTAAATAAAGTTTTCACGTTTCACCGTAGCCCGCATATACAACAAAAAGAATATCTAAACACGTTCCCAATAACACATTAGCATGATTCAGCTTATAGACACCATACAGCGAAGCATACGCACCAACTGGTCGTTGCCCGCCCTCTCCGATTTCAAAGGAACCACAATGACCTATGCCGATACGGCACGCCGCATAGCAAAAATGCACATACTCTTCAGAGCCGCCGGAATCCGCCCCGGCGACAAAGTGGCGTTATGCGCAAAAAACTCTGCCGCATGGGCTTCGGCCTTTCTCGGCACCCTCACCTATGGGGCTGTGGTGGTGCCTATACTTCATGAATTCCACCCCGACAACATCGAGCATCTTGTAACGCATTCAGGCGCCAGATTGCTGTTCAGCGAACAAAGCATATTCGAAAACCTCGACGAGGAAAGGATGCCTACGCTCGAAGGGGTTATCCTGCTACCTGATTTCACCCTTGCCCTATGCCGCAACGAGATGATAGCCGTAACCCTGGCCCATGGGGAGGAATCATTCAACAAGGTATATCCCGGAGGTCTGTCACCGGAAGCCATAAACTTCCATGCGCCCGACCCCGCCGACCTGGCTCTCATAAACTACACCTCCGGCTCAACAGGAAACTCAAAAGGGGTAATGCTCACCTACGGAAACCTCTCAGGCAACATCGAATTCGCCTTAGGGAAAATCGACTTCCTGAATCCGGGCGACGGGATGGTGAGCATGCTCCCGCTGGCCCATATGTACGGGCTGGTATTCGAGTTCCTGTTCCCGTTCTGCCTCGGATGCCACATCACATTCCTAGGCCGCGTGCCATCGCCGAAAATCGTTATGGAGGCATTTGCCCAGGTGCAACCTAAGCTTGTTATAACCGTGCCCCTGGTTATCGAGAAAATTGTGAAAGGGAAGGTGTTCCCCGCCCTTCAGAAACCGATGATGCGTGCGTTACTGGCGATTCCCGGACTACGCTCCATCGTGCACCGCAAAGTGCGCCAGCAACTGCTCACGGCATTCGGCGGCCGATTGGAGCAACTGATCCTCGGAGGGGCGGCCATGAGCAGCGACGTGGAGGAATTCCTGCGCAAAATCAAATTCCCGTTCACCATAGGCTACGGCATGACCGAATGCGCACCATTGGTGACCTATGAATGGTGGGCTACGAGCCGCCCCCACTCATGCGGCAGGCTGGTAGAAGGGATGGAGGCAAAAGTCGACTCGCCCGACCCGGAAACCGTGCCGGGAGTGCTGCATGTGCGCGGTGCCAACGTAATGAAAGGATATTTCAAAAACGACAAGGCCACAAAAGAGGCGCTGTCGGCCGACGGATGGCTGAATACAGGCGACATCTGCACAATCGACCGCGACGGTTACGTATTTTTACGCGGACGCAACAAGAATATGATATTAAGCTCCTCCGGGCAAAACATATATCCTGAGGAAATCGAGGTGCAACTCAACAACCTCCCGTTAGTGGGTGAATCGGTAGTGGTTGACCGCAACGGAAAGATTGTGGCACTTGTGCACCCCGACTATGACGCCGGCCGAAACCTCGGCCTGTCGGAAGCGCAAACCGAACAGCGCGTGATGGACAATCTGCCTGCGCTGAACAAAATGCTCCCGGCATATTCTCGTGTGAACGCCATCGAAATCCACCCCGACGAGTTTGAGAAAACCCCGAAGCATTCCATACGCCGCTTCCTTTACAAGTAACCGCACCGCACAATGGCTGCAACCGCAGCCTCTCGACAGGCATGCACCACAGCGGTGTGGCGGATCTCAAGGCTCCGCCGCACCGCCGCCACCATATATGGAGCGCATTGTTGCGTGAATCAAAAATATAATATATCTTTGCAGGCGGAAATCAGGCTGCGGCCAGCATGAAAATGCCACCGCGCCAGGCAGGGAACCGGGTGAGAATCCCGGACAGTCCCGCTGCTGTATGCCTCATTTCAACATTGACGGAATGCATGCCGCCTGCGAGCGGCCGTGCATGATGGTTGAAGGAACAAACGCCCTCAAACCAACAGCCACTGCGCCACGGGCGTGGGAAGGTTTCCGAAAATGGAGGTAAGTCAGAACACCTGCGATTTCCGATAAACATAACAGCCACTTGCGAGGACGAGTAGCGACAGCATGACCATACGGCACAAAACATGCCGTTGTTTGCGCGCTCACACCCCACACAATCCTTTGCAGGGCTGATACCAGACACAACACGTGAGGCGCATAAAATGAAACCCGCATATACATTCTTAATTCTGTTTTCAATACTCTTCTTCTGCATCGGTCTGACAGCCGAAGCGGCGGAAAGCACTCCCGCACACCTTCCCGACACCCTGAAACTCGGGGAAGTGGAGGTGGTGGCCAAGCGCAAACAAAGCGAGGTGATTCCGGTGCAGGTGCTTTCGGGCGAAGAACTGCAGAAACTCAACAGCAACAGCGTGGCCGACGCGCTGCGCTATTTCTCGGGAGTACAGATCAAGGATTACGGCGGCGTGGGGGGCATTAAAACCGTGAACATCCGCTCCATGGGCACCAACCATACCGGCGTGGTCTACGACGGTGTGCAGCTTGGCAACGCGCAGAACGGCCAAATCGACCTCGGTCAGTTCTCGCTCGACAATATCGAAGCTATCTCCCTTCACAACGGACAGAAAAGCGAAATCCTGCAGCCGGCACGCGATTTCGGCTCGGCCGGATCAATCTACATGCGCACACGAACGCCCCATTTCGAAGCTGGCGAAAGCTACCATGCCCGCGCCTCGGTGCGTTTCGGCTCGTTCGATCTCCTCAATCCGTCGGCACTTGTAGAGCTCAAACTTTCAGAACGCGTAAACGCCTCGCTCAGCGCCGAATGGGTCAACTCAAGCGGAAAATACAAATTCCGCTACCGGCGTGTAAACCCTGCGGGCGAACTGGCCTACGACACCACTGCAGTGAGGCAGAACGGCGACATCAACGCCACACGTATCGAACTAAACCTCAACGGCGAGCTAAACCAGGGGGAATGGCACTTCAAAGCCTATAACTACAATTCGGAGCGCGGAGTGCCCGGAGCCATTGTCAACAATGTGTGGAGGCGCGGCGAAAGGATATGGGACACAAACTCGTTCGTGCAGGGCAACTACACCCAGACATTCGGCCGCTTCACCACACTCAACACGTTCAAATACGCCTTCTACAGAACCCACTACGTAAACAACGACGACAAGCAGGTGAAGGTCGACAACCTTTACCGTCAGAAGGAAATCTATTTCTCCACCGCCAACCAGTTCAACATAAAGCGGTGGTGGCATATATCGGCAAGCTACGACTTCATGTGGAATACCCTCGACGCCGACATGTATAACTTCGCCAAACCCGACCGCATATCCAACCTCATCTCCGTCGCCACGGCAATGAACCTTTCACGTGTAAAGTTACAGGCAAGCGGCGTAATGACACTGATTCACGACAACCTCCGGGGGCAGCAGGCTCCTGCCGACAAACATGTGTTCACCCCGGCGGTCTATGCCTCGTTCCTGCCCCTGCGCAGCCGCGATTTCTCGCTACGTGCCTTCGTCAAGCAATCCTACCGCATGCCAACGTTCAACGACCTCTACTACGCCGACATGGGCAACTCGAAGCTCGATCCGGAAAAGGTGACGCAATATAACGTGGGGGTGCTCTACGACCACTCGGCGCGCGGGCTGCTCTCGGCCGTGCGCCTTAGCGCGGATGCCTACTACAACGAGGTGACCAACAAAATCGTGGCATATCCCAAGGGACAACAGTTCCGCTGGACTATGCTGAATCTCGGCAAGGTTGACATCAAGGGGATCGACATCTCGGCCATGGCCACCGTTAACCCCGTGCGCGACCTCGCCCTCACCTTCCGCGGACAATACACATTCCAGCAGGCCATCGACGTGACCAACCCGGCCGACAACTATTACCGCGACCAGATTCCCTACATCCCCCGCCATTCCGGATCGGCAGTGCTCAACGCCCAATGGAGAAAAATATGCCTGAACTACAGTTTCATCTATGTGGGCGAACGATATAACCAGCAGGAAAACATACGCTACAACTACACACAGCCCTGGTACACAAGCGATATATCGGCAAGCTACGACTTCACCCTCGGCAAAGTGGGGCTGCGCGTGCTGGCCGAAATCAACAACCTCCTGAGCCAGGACTATGATGTGATCCTGAACTATCCGATGCCAAAACGAAACTACCGTTTCACCCTTTCGGTGGAGATATAACACATGCGAAACCTATTGCTCATATTGATTTCCGTTTGCCTTGTGGCTGCTATAAGCGCCTGCCGCGAGGATGAACTGGTTGTGCCTACGGAATATGAGATAATTCCCGACATCCCGGCCCCCGACACCAAAGTGCGCGGGTTCTACCTCCTTAACGAGGGGAACATGGGCTCAAACAAATGCACACTCGACTATTTCGACTATTTCACAGGGCTCTACTCGCGCAACCTCTATGCCGAGAAAAACCCCAACGTGATAAAAGAGCTGGGCGATGTGGGCAATGACATAGGCATATACGGGTCGAAACTCTACGTGGTGGTGAACTGCTCGCACAAGGTGGAGGTGCTCGATGCACGCAGCGGAGTGCGGATCGGCCAGATTGACATACCAAACTGCCGCTACGTGCGCTTTCATCGTGGAAAAGCCTACGTAAGTTCATACGTAGGGCCGGTGCTCATCGACCCCGACGCGCCGAAAGGGGCGGTATACCGCGTCGACACACTGTCGCTTGAGGTGACAGGCCGCGTCACCGTAGGATACCAGCCCGAGGAGATGGAGATTCTCGACGATTATATGTACGTGGCCAATTCGGGCGGATACCGCGCACCCAACTATGACAACACGGTTTCCGTGATACAGCTCATCGACTTCAAGCAGGTGCAGCAGATTCCGGTGGACATAAATCTGCACCGGCTAAAAAAAGACCGCTATAACAAGCTGTGGGTAACATCGCGCGGCGATTATCTTTCGCGCCCCTCACGTCTGTTGGTGATGGAGAAGCGCCCCGGCACAAACCGGATGGAGGTGACCGACACACTCAGGCTGGCCTGTTCGAACATGGCATTTTTCGGCGACAAGCTCTATTACTATGCCACGGGATGGAATGAATACACGCAGACGAATTCAATCACCTACGGCATTATCGACATACGTACCAAGAAAAAGATCTCCGACAACTTCATCACCGACGGCACTGAAAAAGATATAGCCGTGCCCTACGGCATAGCAATACACCCGGAAACCGGCGATATCTTCGTAACTGATGCCAAAAACTATGTGTCGAGCGGCACCCTGCACTGCTACGACAACACCGGCCGACGCAAATGGAGTGTCCGCACCGGCGACATACCCGCACACATCACTTTCCTGCCACGATAACCCCGCCGCCACCAGCAATGATACACCGTTCAAAAATATTGTCAGCCGTCCTGCTCCCGGCCATCCTGATGGCCGGATGTGGCGACGATGCGCCGGTGGTGAGCCTCGGAATAGACGACAGCTATATTGTGGCACGCATGCAGAAACTGCCCCTGCAATCCGCCTTGACAGGAGAGCAATACCGGTGGACGCTCACGCGCCCCGACGGCACGAGCTCCGTTGTGTCGGTTTCCCAAGACTATATCTTCCTTGCCGAACAAGAGGGCGTTTATACAATCGACTTCGAGATAATCGATGCCGACACCCCCTTCAAAGCCACCGCAACAGTCAACGTGGTGCATGAGGAGGTGGAATACAGCCCATATATATCAACCGTCTACGAATATTGCCCGGCACCGGGCCAGTTTATCAACGTGATGCCGCCCTACGACCAAGGCGACACCATGGCCGACATGCTCAAAAAAGTTGAAGAGTCGATTTCCGGAACCAACGATGTGATGATATCGCTCGGAGCATTCGGCGGTTATGTGACCTTTGGCTTCGACCATACCGTAATCAATCATCCGGGCGAACCCGACTTCAGAATCTGGGGAAATGCTTTTTATGAACTTACCGAACCCGACAAAAAGGGGGGATCGGCCGAACCGGGAATAGTGATGGTATCGTATGACACCAATTGCAACGGAATCCCCGACGACAGATGGTATGAACTGCGGGGCAGCGAATTCAACAACCCGCTCACCATCCACAACTATTCCATCACGTATCATGCCCCGGCAGCCGGCGAAGCCGATGTGACATGGGAAGATTCCGAAGGAACAAGCGGCACTGTCACCGCCAACGAGTTTCACACACAGAGCTATTACCCCCGCTGGGAAACCACACCTGCGCTCTCGTTCACCGGGAGCCGCCTCCCCGACAATGCCGTAGACACCAGCGGCAACGGATCATATTTTATCCTCTACAGTTTTGGATGGGGCTATGTCGACAATCATCCCAACGAATATGCCGACCTCAACAGCTTCGATATCTCGGATGCCGTAGACAGCAACGGCTTCCCGGTGGAACTGCCGGGGGTGGATTTCGTAAGGGTCTACACGGCACTTAACCAGGAATGCGGCTGGCTCGGAGAAACCTCAACAGAACTAAGCAAGGCTCAAGACCTTCATATTCAAATCTCAACACCACAGCTCCCCTCTCCATAAAAATCAACTAACCAACATATTAACCCTTATTATTTTCATTTACGATGAGAAAGGCCATTTTCTCGTTGCTGGGCTTTGTAACCCTTTCCGCAGCGGCATCATCACCCGACTATACCAAGGGGGTGTTTATTGTCAACGAGGACTGGTACGGGCACAACAACTCCACCCTCAACCACTTAGACCCCGATAATCCCGACGGCGACTATTGGACATACCGTGTGATCCGACACGAAAACGAGGGGATGGAACTTGGTGCCACCAACCAGTTCGGAGCCATTTTTCAAGGCCGGTTCTACCTTATCGCCAAACAGGCCAAGGATCCGGGGGCAGACATAACCGGCGGACGCATCACTATTGCCGATGCCGCCACAATGAAAATAATCAAGCAGATTGAACTGATCGACCCCACAGGCGCACAATGCGACGGGCGCGGATTTGTGGGCGTTGATGCACAAAAAGGCTACATATCGTCGAGCAACGGCGTTTGGATTCTCGATCTTCAACAGGCTGAAATTACCGGCCGCGTCAAAGGCACCGAAAACCCATTTGCCGGAGGCGATGGCGACAAGCCTGTGACAAACCCTTCGGGAGCACTCTACCACGGGCAAAGCGGCTCGATGACAGCTACAGCCGGACACGTGTTTGCCGCACACCAGAGCAAAGGATTGCTCGTGATCGACCCCTCGCAGGATGCCGTCACCCACACCATCCCCATTGCCACCACGCTCCATCTGGCCGGAGCGTGGAACCCCGATGCCGAGCAGACCGCAAAAATCGAAGCCGGAGAAACCACCATCGACGAAATCGGCCCGGGAATCGGATCGGTAGTTGCCGCACGCGACGGCTCGCTGTGGGTCAGTGTGGCCGAGGATATTTCCGGCTCCGGCGTGAGTTATCCGGCACTCATACACGTTGACCCTAACGATCTGTCGACCGAAGTGATTGAGCTCCCCGGCGACATGGCAGGCCCACACTCCTCATGGTATGCGTGGACTCCCGATGCCTTCTGCTCCTCTGCCGTCACCGACTGTCTGTATTGGAAAGGGGGAGCCACCCGCTGGTTCGGAGGCTCCAAACTTTTCAAATTCAACACCTCCACCCGAAAAGGCACACTGCTGGTCGACACCATGGATAAGACACAGGGGGAATGGGGCATCTACGGCTGCTCCATGCGCGTGCACCCTTCCACCGACGAAATCTATGTGTCGCTTTATAAAGATTTTATCAACGAAACCTACCTGCTGCGCCGCTATAGCTCCGAAGGCTCGATAATAAAAGATTATCCCATGATTTCGAACTATTGGTTCCCCTCGCTCCCGGTATTCCCCGAAAGCGCCGGCAACAGCTCTGTGGTCAACATAACCCACGTGGGCACAGGCAGAATCGAATCAATCGGTAAAAACCGACTGAAAATAACCGACATGCAGGGTGCACAGGGTGCGATTTATGATGTTTCAGGGCGATGTGTCGAACGCTTCACCATTGCCGAAAACGAAGTTATTTTCTCGCCAAACCTCCCCGCAGGCATCTATATCCTGCGCATAGGCAACCGGTCGGTTAGATGCATTTTCACATAGCACTTTTTCAATTCACATAAAACTCTTTTAACCAACAAATTAACATGAGAAAACTTTTATTTTCATTAGTGGCGGTGCTCATCGCCACTGCCTCGGTCTTTGCCGGAAATTTCGAGGCCAAGCCAATTAATCCCGATGATTTCAAGAAAACGGCATGGGATCGCGACTACGAATTCTTTCTCTCCGTATCCCAGCTGTTCACCGTGCCCGAAGAGATCGATCCCTTCAAGGATATTGTTCCCCAGGGGGTAGAGGTAGATGTAAAATCTTCAAACCCCGAAGTGGTGGAAGCCGACTACCACGTGCGGAACGAGAACGGCTACATACGCTACACCCTGAAACAACAGAAGGCCGGCATTGCCGAAATCACCGTAGCCCTCACCTATCAGGAACAGACCACCAGCAACACCTTCACCGTTGATGTGGCTTTCATCCGCCCGAAAACGCCGCTTGAAGTCACAATCGACATAAACAATCTTGCACCGACCGAAATCGACGTGCTGTCGAACTGCCAGTTCTGGAACTACCCCACACGTGCCGAAGAGATGAAAAACTGCAAGATAAATCTGCTCTCACAGCCCGCACACGGCACTGCCGAGATTCTGACTGGCGAAGGTGAGTATCCTGTCATAAACTACACACCGGCCGATGATGTGGCCGATTTCACGAAAGATGCCATCAGCTATGAAATAGTCCACCCCCTCGGGCAAACCACTTCCGCAGCAGTTGTCAGCGTGAACATGCACCACAACCTTTGGGCCACACGCATTATCGACCTGCTCCCTGCTCCGGGACAGTTTGTCAACACCACCACGGCATCCATAACCAATGCACAGGTGGCTCTTGAACGCAAAAACGGCTTCGTTGCCAGTCTCGGTTCATTCGGCGGCTATATCGTCTATGGATTCGACGCACCAATCAAAAACGACCCGCGCAACCCCTACGGAATCGACTTCCAGATCTCGGGCAACCCCCTCAACGCAGGCCGGCGCAGCAGCTGGTGGTCGGAAGCCGGTGCGGTGCAAGTGATGAAAGACCTCAACGGCAACGGCATTCCCGACGACGGGGAATGGTATGAACTTGCCGGATCCGACTATTGGCTGTCGAGCACATACCGCAACATCAACATGACATATTACAACCCCGGTTATCAGAAGCGCTACACTGTGCCCTTCACCACCGACAAAGGTTTTGACGGAGCCGTGCTGACCAATCAATTCCACCAGCAGCCCTACTATCCCCTCCCCCAGAACTACCAGGCGGCCTCACGCGACCAGATCACATTCACAGGCCACCTTATCAAGGGCGTGCTCGACAAACGCAGCCCCTCGTATATCGAATATTACCGTGGCCCGGCATTCGGATACTGCGACAACTGGGGTTCCAAACTCAATCCCTCCGCCATCACCGATCCATATAACCAGAAAATAGCCTATGAGTCGGGCGAGGAGATGCCACAGGACGGATTCGACATTTCATGGGCCGTTGACAAGGATGGAAACCATGTGGAACTTGACCAGATTGATTTTGTGCGCGTTTACTGCGCCCTTTGGGAAAATGCCGGATGGCTCGGAGAGGCATCAACCGAACCGGGACAGGTGGTTATGACAATCCCCGACGAGAATTACGAACCCGCCGACATATACCTCAATTATGCAGGCATCACGCAACTGCAGGTTCCTGAAGGACACACATGCCTGTTCGAGGGCCTGGTGTTCTGCAACGGGCGCCCCGTAACCGAAGGCATAGATCCGGTATGGACAGTCGACGACGAAAATGTCGGCACCATCGACAGCAACGGGCTTTTCACCGCCAAAGCACTGGGCAAAGTGCGCATCTCGTACCAAGGCACAGACAAGGCTATCCCCGATGAATTCGACATTCAGGTGGTGAAGCTCGGACGTGTTGTGGTAGACCTTGAAGGCAATGCCTCCGGTCTCGACAACTCCAAGACAACCTGCATAGAAGGTGAAACAATCTATATCAACGTCGAATCGGAAACCACTGTGGAAGAAACGGTGAACCAGACCACCGCCAACCGCTTTATCTACGACACCTATACCTGGGAAAACTCCGATCCCACCGTTGGAACAATCACCAACTCTCTCTTCAAAGCCCTTGCCCCGGGTGTGACCACACTGACAGTTGTGTCAGGAATCGATCCCGAGCTTAAAGCCACCATCGAGGTTACTGTAGAAGCCGTGCCGGAACTTGAGCAGCTTATTTCAGAAATTGAAATAACCGAAGAGAACTTTGCCGGCACACTCACCTCATCGCAGATTTTCAAGGCAGGCGAAAAAGGCTCCATGGTCTATCTCGACAACTTCTGCGACCAGCCTGAAACCACAGACGTAACCGACGGCAACCTTTCGGCCGCCGAAGGTCATGTGACGATGAACCCCATCGACAACACAATGTCATATAATTTCGAAAACATGACACAGGTCGACGAAACAGTGTCGTTTAATGTCACCAACTACAGCCGCACATTCACACGCAGCATCCGCTTTTTCAAGAAAAGTTCCGGCGTAAACAACGTGTCGGCCGATGCCGATGCCGCCGGCAACACCTTCTGGTATAACATGCAGGGAATCTGCCTCGGCTGCAACCTCGACAGCGCCAACATGGCTCCCGGCATCTACATTCTGCGCCGTGGCAACAGCGTGCGGAAAATCAAATTATGAATTTTCGAATGTAAGTAAGGTCTCAAAAGCCTTACCCATCTGAAATAGTTTGGGTCTTTAATCGCGAGAGCCGGAAATTCGAAATAACGGATTCCGGCTCTCATTTTTCACCCACGCCGAGCCCCGAAGCCCCTGTAAACTCATTTCGCCCGATTTAGAAGGCTGCAATAAGCGGTGTTCCACAAATATTTGCTAACTTTGCAGGCTGAAAGGTAAAAAGTTTTAGATTACAAATGCAGAACATCCGCAACATCGCCATTATAGCGCATGTCGACCACGGAAAAACAACCCTGGTCGACAAAATGCTCCTGGCCGGCAACCTCTTCCGGGAAAACCAGAACGCCGGGGAGCTTATCCTCGACAATAACGACCTGGAGCGAGAACGCGGCATAACAATCCTCTCCAAGAACGTTTCCATCAATTACAAGGACACTAAAATCAACATCATCGACACCCCGGGACACGCCGACTTCGGCGGCGAGGTGGAACGTGTGCTCAACATGGCCGACGGCTGCCTGCTGCTTGTCGACGCTTTTGAAGGCCCTATGCCTCAAACACGTTTCGTGTTGCAGAAAGCCATCCAGATGGGGTTGAAACCCGTGGTGGTCATCAACAAGGTCGACAAAAACAACTGCCGTCCCGACGAAGTGCAGGAGATGGTGTTCGACCTCATGTTCAACCTCGACGCCACCGAAGACCAGCTCGACTTCCCTACCATCTACGGATCGGCAAAAAACGGGTGGATGAGTACCGACTGGAACAAACCGACCGACAACATCTTCCCGTTGCTCGACACCATCCTTGAATATATCCCCTCCCCTGCAACATTCGAAGGGGATCCGCAGATGCTGATAACATCGCTCGACTATTCAAGCTATGTGGGGCGAATCGCCGTTGGACGCGTTCACCGTGGCACCCTGCGCGAAGGTATGGAAATCGGTCTTTGCAAACGCGACGGCTCTGTAAGCCGCCAGCGCATCAAGGAACTTCACACTTTCGAAGGGATGGGACGCAAGCGCGTGGCCGAAGTGTCGTCGGGCGACATATGCGCCCTGGTCGGCATCGAAGGGTTTGAAATCGGCGACACGGTGTCAACGGTCGCCAATCCCGAACCGCTGCCACGCATCGCCATCGACGAACCCACCATGTCGATGACTTTCACCATCAACGACAGCCCGTTCTTCGGCAAAGACGGCAAGTTCGTAACATCCAGGCACATACACGAACGTCTTACCCGCGAGCTTGACAAGAACCTTGCCCTGCGCATCGAGAAAGCCGACAACGAGGATAAATGGACGGTGTTCGGACGTGGCGTGCTGCACCTCTCGGTGCTTATCGAAACCATGCGCCGCGAAGGTTACGAATTGCAGGTGGGCCAACCACAGGTAATCATAAAGCATATCGACGGGGTGAAATGCGAACCGGTGGAACTCCTCACCATCAACGTAACAGAGGAATATGCCTCGAAGATGATTGACATGGTGACACGCCGCAAAGGCGACATGCTCTCGATGACCACACAGAACGACCGCGTGCACATGGAGTTCCAAATCCCCTCGCGAGGCATCATCGGATTGCGCAACAATGTGCTCACCGGCTCGGCAGGCGAAGCCATAATGGCGCACCGCTTCCTTGAATACCAGCCATGGAAGGGTGACATCGAACGCCGCACCAATGGGTCGCTCATCGCCATGGAGGCGGGAACAGCCTACGCATATGCCATCGACAAATTACAAGACCGAGGGAAATTCTTCATCTTCCCGCAGGAAGAAGTGTATGCAGGCCAGGTTGTGGGCGAGAGCGCCAAGGACAAAGATATCGTTATCAACGTAACCAAATCGAAAAAACTGACCAATATGCGCGCTTCGGGAGCTGACGATAAAGCCAAAATCGTGCCCCCGGTGGTGTTCAGCCTCGAAGAAGCCCTTGAATACATCAAGGAGGACGAATACGTGGAAGTCACCCCCAACCACCTGCGTCTCCGCAAAATCATCCTCGACGAACTCGAACGCAAACGCGCAAACAAATAACTGACAAGAAGCTAACTTCTCCTTCCCCATGAAACCCTCCATACCCAAAGGAACCCGCGACTTCTCTCCTGCCGAAATGGCGAAACGCAACTATATTTTCGGAACCATCCGCGACGTGTTCGGATTGTTCGGCTACAACCCCATAGAAACCCCTGCCATGGAGAACCTCTCCACACTGATGGGGAAATATGGCGAGGAGGGTGACAAACTTCTCTTCAAAATACTGAACTCAGGCGATTTCCTACGCGGAGCCGACCCCGGACTCATAAAGGACGGCAACTGCGCGCGCCTGGCCCCGCAGCTCTGCGAAAAAGGCTTGCGCTACGACCTTACGGTGCCTTTCGCACGCTTCGTGGTGCAACACCGCAACGAGTTGCAGATGCCGTTCAAACGCTACCAGATTCAGCCGGTATGGCGTGCCGACCGTCCGCAAAAAGGGCGTTACCGCGAATTTTACCAGTGCGATGCCGATGTGGTGGGTTCTGATTCACTGCTCAACGAAATCGAACTGCTACAGTTGATTGACGAGGTGTTCCGCCGCCTGCAAATCCGCATCATCCTGAAGCTCAACAACCGCAAGGTACTTGCCGGGATTGCGGAACTTATAGGCGCCCCGGAAAAAATCATCGACATAACGGTTGCAATCGACAAAATCGACAAAATCGGCATCGATAACGTAAATGCCGAATTATTGGAACGAGGTCTGACGCAACAGGCTGTAGATGCCTTACAGCCAATACTCCGTATATCGGGGACTCTCGGCCAACGCCTGACCCAACTTGAAACACTCCTCGCCTCATCGGAAACCGGGACTCTCGGAGTGCAGGAACTGCGCACGGTAGCCGCCGGCGTAGAAGCGCTGGGGCTGGATGCGGAACTTGACCTGGACGTGTCGCTGGCACGCGGCCTCAACTACTACACCGGCACGATTATCGAAGTGAAGGCCAAGGATGTGGAAATCGGAAGTATTACCGGCGGAGGCCGCTACGACAACCTCACCGGGGTGTTCGGGATGCCCGGCCTGTCGGGAGTGGGGATATCGTTCGGCGCCGACCGAATCTACGATGTGCTCAATGCCCTCGACCTATACCCTGCCGAGGCACGCACCTCGACCCAGGTGATGTTCGTGAATTTCGGCGATGCCGAGGCTGCCGCATCGATGAAGATGATGAAACAGCTCAGAGCCGCAGGATTAGCAGCCGAAATATATCCCGACCCTGCCAAGATGAAAAAGCAGATGGCCTATGCCAATGCAACCGGAGTCCCGTTTGTGGCAATGGTCGGCGAAAGCGAGATGGCAGAAGGCAAAATGGCTCTTAAGAACATGCTGACCGGCGAACAGCTCACCTTGACCCCTGCAGAAGCAGCGGAAAGGCTCACCGCATGTTAACTCTTTTTAAAAGCCAATTTTGGCCGATTGGCTCATTTATACATACCTTTGCCCGAAAGAATTGTCAACAAAGTGCAAATGAAAAATAACATCAGGCTTTTTGCCGTAGCAATAATAGCCGCTGTGGCTGCGTTTGCCGCACGCGGGGAATTCCGCTGGGGTCCCACTGCGGGAGTAGATTTCACCAACCTGATTTTCAAACAGGACATCATGCGTGTTGACAAAGCCATAGGCCCCACTCTCGGCGTTCAAGGCGAGATGATGTTTCCCGGCATTGGGTTCGGCATCGACATAGGGGCCATGTATTCGATGCAGGGGGCTACACTGCATCTCGGCGAAAAAAAGATATGGGCTGTTGACGGCTATGGAAAAGAGCGCAGCTATCTGCACACTCTTTCGATACCCGTAAACCTGCGGTTTAAATGGACACGCATGAACGGTGTAGAGGAATATGTTGCACCATTCGCATTCGGAGGCCCGGTTTTCAATTTCACAGTGGCACATAACAAGCTCAATGCTATGGAATATGCCGGAGGCTCAATCGGGGTGCAGGCCGGTCTCGGCGTCGAACTATACAAGCGCTGGCAGATTCAGGCTGCACATGTATGGGGAATGACCTATGCGCTGAAAGCCGTGAAACTCCAGGATTTCTCCGCACGTGAGCGCTACTGGACAATCCGGGCAACATATTTCTTCTAAACAAAAGCACCACTTACTGTGGGTAAAATAAAATATCGGCGGCAAATCCCTGGGATTTGCCGCCGATATTTTATTTTATTTCCTCAAAATCCAACTGCCGCCTTATGTCAACGAATCAATTTCACGGAGCCAAAGGGCGGAGGTGGCATCGGAGGGCATGCGCCAGTCGCCACGCGGGGAAAGACACACAGAACCTACCTTCGGGCCGTCGGGCAGGCACGAGCGCTTAAACTGCTGGTTGAAAAAACGACGGAAAAACACACGTAACCAATGCAGAATCACTTCATTGGTAAACATGCCCTTGAATGCATGCCGTGCAAGCAGATATATGCGGCGCGGCGAAAAACCGTAACGGAGAGTGTAGTAAAGGAAAAAATCATGCAGTTCATAAGGGCCTACCAGGTCTTCGGTTTTCTGCGTGATATTCCCTTGTTCGTCAGCCGGAATCAATTCGGGAGAAATCGGGGTGTCGATAATGTCGTGAAGCGCTGCGGCAGTAGCCGAATCGTCAGAGCGCATGGCAAACCATCGCACAAGATATTTTACAAGGGTCTTTGGCACAGAGGCGTTCACCCCATACATCGACATATGGTCACCGTTATAGGTCGCCCAGCCCAGGGCAAGCTCAGAAAGGTCGCCTGTGCCAAGCACCATCCCCCCTTCCTTATTGGCCAGATCCATCAATATCTGCGTGCGCTCACGTGCCTGAGAATTTTCATAAGTAACATCATGACTGGCCGGGTCATGGCCTATATCGACAAAATGCTGCGTCACCGCTGCGGCAATAGGAATCTCACGAATCGTCACCCCAAGCCCCTCCATAAGGGTCAACGCATTGGAATGGGTGCGGCCGGTAGTTCCGAAACCGGGCATAGTCACCCCTACAATCCCCTTCCGTGGCAGCCCGAGCCGGTCGAATGCTTTTGCCGCCACCAATAAAGCCAGAGTGGAATCCAAGCCGCCCGAAATCCCTATCACCAAAGTACGGCAACCTGTAGCCTCCAGCCTGCGTGCAAGACCGGCAACCTGTATGTTGACAATTTCCTCACAACGAGCATCTATATCCTTATCATCAACCGGGACAAACGGCCTGGGGTTAACGCTTCGCAGCAAAGAAGCCTCATCAGTACACCTATCGGCACAAGGGCTTTCGGTTGACGAGGCAGGAACGGGGGCACACACCACACGATACATCCCACGTTCGTCACCGGCTCCTTCGATTTTCGAACAGTCGTCAAACGAACCTATATGCATCCTGTCGCGGTTTAAAGCCTCTATATCTATGTCGCAGACAACATGACGGGGTGTTCCCTCCCAACGCTCCCCAGCCTTGAGAATGGAACCGTTTTCAGCCACTATGGCCTTGCCGTCGAACACAAGGTCGGTTGACGACTCGCCGAATCCCGCCGAAGCATAGACATACCCGCATATACATCTTGCCGATTGCTGTGCAATCAACGAACGCAGATAGGCGTATTTGCCGATTATATCATCCGAAGCCGACAGGTTTGCAATCACCTGCGCACCTGCCAGCGAGGCATGGCTCGAAGGGGGAACCGTAGTCCACAAATCCTCACAGACCTCTATGCCGACTTTGACGCCTGCAACATCAATCAGGATACGGGTGCCGAACGGAGCCCCGAAAGAGGAACCTGTCACCCCGGCACCAGATGCCCACAGACGTTTTTCGTAAAATTCGTTATAATTAGGAAGATATGTTTTAGGCACCACCGCCAGAATCTTCCCCCCGGCAACCGCCACACCGCAATTGTACAACCCGCTGCCAACCCGCACTGGACATCCCACGATGGCCGTCAGATGCTTACCGGCAGTGGCTGCCGCGATTTCCGATAAAGCCTTCCCGGCAGCGTCAAGAAGCAACGACGAATGAAACAAGTCGCCACAGCTGTAGCCCGTCACGCTAAGTTCCGGAAAAACAGCCAAATCAACACCGGCACTTTCCAACCGGGCAAAAACCTCTGTTATATCCTTGGCATTGGCAACCGGGTCGGCCAACGTTACGCGCGGCACCACGGCTGCCACCCTGAAAAATCCGTTATTCATATCCAATCGATTCAATTAATCCCCTAGGGGGAATACATCGCGAAAGTACGAAAAAAACCTAACATAGATTTGGCCAAATCGCAAAAAATCACTTACTTTGCACTCTGTTTTGTGGCTCCTCTGTAAAAAGCCGTCGGCAGTGATGCAGCCGATGGCGATATGAGAATGGGATGGCGGCCACGCAACTCCGTGTTAATCAACAAAGAAACAAGATAATACATTAACAGCCATGTCAAAGATTTGTCAAATTACAGGCAAAAAAGCGATTACAGGAAATAACGTATCGCACTCGAAGCGCCACACAAAGCGTCGCTTCTATGTGAACTTATTCAACCGTAAGTTCTTCTGGGTAGAGCAGAACACCTGGGTGCTCCTCACCCTCTCGAACGCAGGTCTGCGCATCATCAACAAGATGGGTCTCGACGCAGCGCTCAAGCAGGCCGCAGCGAAAGGTTATCTCACTGAAATCAAACAATTAGACTTCTAAGACTTAATAAAATGGCAAAGAAAGCAAAAGGTAATCGCGTGCAGGTGATTTTGGAATGCACCGAACATAAGGCCAGCGGCATGCCCGGCACCTCCCGTTACATCACCACCAAAAACCGCAAAAACACCACCGAGCGTCTGGAGTTGAAGAAGTACAACCCCATCCTTAAGAAGGTGACTGTTCACAAAGAAATCAAATAATAGAAACCGATAAGTTTTGACTCGATATGGCAAAGAAAACCGTTGCATCTCTTCAGAAAGGTGAAGGCCGCACCTACTCCAAGGTGATTAAAATGGTGAAATCACCCAAAACAGGTGCTTACACTTTCCAGGAACAAATGGTGCCCAACGACGCCGTTAAGGATATCCTGAAATAAACCGCGCCTTTTATGGGTCATGAATTGCCGGCTAAAAGGCAATAACGTAACCCGCTAAAAGATAAAATGCATCAGGCAGCCACAATTCAGATTGTGGCTGCCTGATGCATTTTATCGCCATACACAGCCTGTAAATAACCAAATTACGGAAATATAATGAGACAAACTAAATCGACGAATGAAATTGAATAAGATGATTATGAGGGTGTGTAATAATGGCTCATCTGGCAGCACCCTCGCCATTCGGGCGAAAACCACAGCGGTGTGCCAAAATATTGAATTTTGACACACCGCCACATTATTATAAGACTTGACAGTTTACGGCATGCCGTCGGGGTATTCTTTCAGGTAGAGTTCGCACGCCTGTGCAAGCTCGTCATACCATTCCTGGCCGAAACGTTCGATCAGAGGGGCGCGCAGGAACTGATAAAGCCTTATCCCGTTCTTCCTGCCTAGGATTTCGGCATCGCGGCATATATCCCAACGATGATAGTTGACCGCAGTGAAAGTGGGGAACTCCTTTATACGCAACGGATAAAGCGCACACGATGCAGGTTTCCGAAACCCGGTGCGCCCTTGCCTGAAGGCTTTTTCCAAAGCACACAGGCACACCCCTCCGGGAGCATAACATGTGAAGGCACAATTGCGGCCGTCGAGAATAGTGGTAACCAAATCGCCTTCCTCATCCGTGTAGGCAACACCCTGCTGCCTCACCTCCTCGATTGCACGCGGCAGCATGTCGCGTTCCACCTCTGGGAGGACTTTTTCAATCTCAGCAACCTCCCGCTCCGTTACCGGCGCGCCCGCATCACCCTCTATACAGCATGCACCCAGGCATTTATCAAGGTCACAACAAAAAAAGCGTTCGGCAAGGTCAAGGGTCACCAAGGTATCCTGAATCTGAAACATAGCATTCAAATATCAAATCGGGATGATAAACAAGTGTAATTATTTTGTGGGAATATGCACATCGAGCTGTGGAAAGGGGAAACTGATGCCGCATCCGGGAAGCTCGTTGTAGAAACGTTCGTTATAGTCATAGAACACACCCCAATAATCTTTAGTGAGAGTCCAGGCACGCACATGCAAATCGACACTTGACGCAGCAAGCTCACCCACCAACACTTTCGGGGAATAGTCAGGTTTCGGCAGAAGCGATGCTATATGGCCGGCATGCCCGGAATCACGATGCATGGCCTCCCTGATTTTACGTCGACGGGAAAGCAACCGGTCAGCCAATGAACGGCGTACTGCCGGTGTATCACCACCTTCTGAGCCGGCATGAACAGCAGAATCTTTATCATCGGCCGATGTTGTCTGCCCGGCCTCTGCAACAGTTTCAGCAGCCGCAGTTTCAGGCATTACCCTGCTGTCGGCGGCAAACATCTTCAGGATAGCCTCACGGGCGGCATCGACATTATCCCCGTATGATATTGACACAGTCCACGACACACGGCGGTATTCCTCACGGGTCCAGTTGTTGACACTGCCTGTCGACAATCCGCCGTTGGGAATTGAAATCGACTTGTTGTCGGGGGTGGTAATCACCGTGAAAAATATCTGAATCTCCTTAACCGTACCGGCATAGCCCTGCGCCTCTATATAGTCGCCGATTTTATAAGGTTTCAGTAGCAGAATCAACACCCCGCCTGCAAAGTTTTGCAACGTGCCGCTCAAAGCCATACCGATAGCGACACCGGCCGAGGCAAACAGAGCCAAAAACGATGTGGTCTCTATCCCCAGGATACCGATTACCGTCACAATCAATATGAAATAAAGCACCATATTGATCAGGCTTAGCACAAACACGCTCAACGAGCGGTCGATTTCACGCTTGATGAATATCGACGATACAAGCCTGTAAATCTTCCTGATTACGAAACGCCCCGCATAGAACACCACTATGGCGATGGCAAGGTTGATTGCAAATGAAACAGCCGAATCGGCCAGGCGGTTGATAAGATCCTGCAACGACATGGACTTAAGTTCGGCAACTTCACCGACAAGCTTTCCGCCATCTTTGGCAGTATCGGCAGCACCTCCGTCCGTCATGCCGGGAATCAACTGCGATTGTAGGTTTATAAGATTATATAACATCTGGCTAATTTATGATTGAATGAAATTATATGTAATCGAATAACAAAATCCGGCCTTAACGAGATTTACTAGAAAAGTGCTTTGGCCACATCCTTGTACCATTCAAGCTCTTCATAACCTTTATCCGAACTCCCCGGAGGGTTCTGCAACACATAGGTCGACAACCCGCTATAATGGTCGATTTTCACCTCTTCACGGTCATATTGCCAAAGATATGGGGTTGCAGCACGGTAAATCAAGCACCTGTCCAATGCGTCGACAGCTTCGGCATATGCCAGCCCGCACCCCTCGTTCCCGGCATCCAGATTGCTCATATAATGACCTAAATCAAAATAATAACCATGGAAAGAACTTCTCCTCCCGGCATATTGCTGGATAGCGTCAATGTCGTTCAAAGCGGGGTGCAACCGGTAAAGCGCCCGCACCTTGCCGGCCAAGTCCGCCAAATGCGAGGTATCAATCACTGACATGGTGCAGGTTCTAGAACTTCCGGCCAGGGCATCATAATATGCAAAAGTGGCACGCGCAGCACCTTCCACATCGGCCTCGTCAGCCATCAGATAAGGGAGCGTCTTATCATACGGCATACCGGGAGAAGGGAGTTCGGAAGGCGATGCAACAATACGGGGGGTGACACCCCTCAGCTGATATGCCACCTCTACCCCGCCCATGAAGCAGCAATCGAAATATACGAAATCAAAATCCTCGCCATCAAGCACACGGGCAAGGGTGGTCACGTTCATACCCCTACGGTTATCGTCGCCAAAAGCACGCTTCTGAATCCCGGTGTCAGGTATGCCGCTCTGCAGCCACCCGTCTGCATGGCTCCACAATACTATACCATAGTTGCTTGCCGGCGCTGCGGCCTTTACGTCGGCTATGACCCTGGTCATGTTGCGGGCCTCTATAGCCGAAAACTCCATATCATAGGATTTCAGCTGTTTCACACCTCCGGCAGTAACCTCCTTCAACGAAGGGGCTTCGCCATATCGGGAATGGAACAATATCAGCCGGTTCTTACCGAAAGCGCCACTTTTTGCCGCCTGCGACATCTCCTGTATATCATCCAAATCAAAATCCCACGCACCCAATGAATTTCGGGCCACGATATACACCAGCACGGTGCGCTCAACCACTTCTCCGGGATTTGGCTGTGGAATCGGTTCAGGCGCCGGTGCGGGTTCATCTATGTTGCATGCCGCCACAGAAAACAGCATGCACAACATCACCAGGATTTTATAAAATATTTTCAAATGCTGCATTTTTCAGATTACTGTTCAAAATATGGATTGCCGGTCAGCACCCGGCCAGCTTATCGTTCCGCCCTCGTCGGGTTCGAGAGGAAATCCGCATAGGCAAGGCGCAGACCCTCCTCAAGTTCGGTCTTATAGCGCCAACCCAACGCTGCACTTTTCGAAACATCAAGCAGCTTGCGAGGGGTGCCGTTAGGTTTGGTGGTATCCCAAAGGATTTCCCCCTCGTAGCCCACCACCTTTGCCACCAGCCCGGTAAGCTCTTTTATGGAAAGTTCCTTCCCTGAACCTGCATTCACGGTTTCATTCCCGGAATAATTGTTCATCAGGAACACACACAGGTCAGCCAGGTCGTCGACATAAAGGAACTCACGCAACGGGCTTCCGTCGCCCCAGCAGGTAACCTGTGCCAAACCCAGCTCCTTGGCCTCGTGGAAACGGCGTATCAGGGCCGGGACCACATGCGAATGTGTGGGATGGTAATTGTCGTTGATGCCGTAGAGATTGGTAGGCATTACGCTTATAAAATCAGTCCCATACTGGCGGTTAAGGAATTCGCAGTATTTCAAACCTGAAATTTTGGCAAGGGCATAGGCTTCGTTGGTTTTTTCCAATTCGGAGGTGAGCAGGCATTCCTCCTTCATCGGCTGGGGCGCCATGCGCGGATAGATACATGAAGAACCGAGAAACTCCAGTTTTCGGCACCCGTTACGCCAGGCAGAATTAATCACGTTCATTTCAAGCATCATGTTATCATACATGAAATCGGCCAATGCCTCGGAATTTGCCACAATCCCCCCGACCTTTGCCGCTGCAAGAAACACATATTCAGGCTTTTCTTCGACAAAGAAGCGCTCAACCTCATCCTGTCGGCAAAGGTCAAGCTCCCTATGGGTGCGGGTGATTATATTCATATAACCCTGACGCCTGAGTTCACGCACAATGGCAGAGCCTACCATTCCACGGTGACCGGCCACATAGATTTTCGAATCCTTTTCCATAACGGAAACTTGTTTGATGAAGAAATTGTCTAAAATAAAAGGGGCATCCATATTACTAACGTGGAACGCCCCTCTTTATTAGTATTTAAACTTCTTTACACTGTTACTTTACAATACCTTTTTCAAGATATTCGGCCAGGTTTGTACGCACGTGGTCACCGGCACGTTCCACCGCTACCCTCGCCATATCGGAATCGACCATCAGGTTGACCAACTCCTCAAAAGAGGTTTTGGCCGGGTTCCAACCAAGTTCACGGCGGGCTTTCGACGGGTCGCCCCACAGATTCACAACATCGGTAGGACGATAGAAATCGGGCGACACCTCCACAAGAACCCTCCCGGTGGCTGAGTCGATACCTTTTTCATCAGCGCCCTCACCTTCCCATCGCAATTCGATTCCGACACGCCTGAATGCCAGCTGGCAGAACTCACGCACCGAATGCTGCTCACCTGTGGCTATCACGAAGTCATCAGGCCGGTCATTCTGAAGAATCAGCCACATGCATTCCACATAGTCACGGGCATAGCCCCAGTCGCGTAACGACGAAAGGTTTCCGAGATATAGCTTTTCCTGCTTGCCCTGTGCTATGCGGGCTGCCGCAAGTGTGATTTTACGGGTTACAAAGGTTTCGCCGCGCCGTTCGCTCTCATGATTAAAGAGGATGCCTGAGCAGCAGAACATGTTGTATGCCTCGCGATACTCCTTCACAATCCAGAAGCCATAGAGCTTTGCCACGGCATAAGGGCTGTAGGGGTGGAACGGGGTATTCTCATTCTGCGGCACCTCCTCCACCTTTCCGTAAAGTTCGGAAGTGGAAGCCTGATAGATGCGGCAACTATCGGTAAGACCGCATTGACGCACAGCCTCCAGCACGCGGAGCACCCCTACGGCATCGACATTGGCAGTATATTCCGGGGCATCGAACGAAACCTGCACATGGCTCTGCGCCGCCAGGTTGTAGATTTCGTCAGGACGCACCTTCCCCACAACCTGGAGCATGCTCATGGAGTCGCCCATATCGGCATAATGCAGATGGAAATTCGGCATCCCTTCCAGATGCGCTATCCGCTCACGGAAATCGACCGACGACCGGCGGATAATCCCGTGGACATCATAACCTTTATCCAAAAGGAACTCTGCCAGGTAGGAGCCGTCCTGCCCTGTTATGCCTGTAATCAACGCGGTTTTTCCCATATAGGCAAAAGTTTTGCTATTGTCAATCAGCGATATTGGCCATCAAGGCTTCAAACGCTACGGTAATCCCGTCGGCATCCTTGCCACCGGCCTGGGCAAACCCGGGCTGGCCACCGCCGCCACCTTTGATGGCCTTGGCTGCCTCACGCACCATCTGCGATGCGTTCATGCCGCTTTCTGCCAGGTCATTGGTAAGCATCACAGTAAGCAACGGTTTACCGGCAAAGTCGACCGTAGCCCCGATGAATGCAGTAGCCTCGGGTGAAATGTTGCGCACAGCGAATGCCACATTCTTAACCATGTCGGGCACACGCACACCGGTCATGGTCACAACCTTGACACCATTCCGGATGTCGGCATTCTCTATCAACGTTTTAGAAAGCATCGTTATGCGTTCTTTCATATATTCTTCGGCTTGCTGACGCAATTCGGCATTTTCATCGATAGATTTTTTTAAGGCAGCCACCACATCGGGCGCGTTATGAAGCATCTGGCCGATTTCATGCAAAGTGTCGCCCATGGTGTCGATCACGCACTCCACCCGTTCGCCTGTAATGGCTTCGATGCGGCGGATACCTGCGGCGATGCTGCTTTCCGACATGATTTTGATCATGCCGATATTGCCGGTGTTAGGCACATGTGTGCCACCACAAAGTTCCACCGACGAACCATAACGGACCACACGTACTTCGTCACCATATTTTTCACCGAACAGCGCCATTGCCCCCATTGCACGGGCTTCGGCAATCGGCATATTACGGTGTTCGTCGAGCGCGATTGCAGCGCGGACTTTCTTATTGGCAAGATGTTCCACCTTGCGCAGCTCCTGTGGAGTGACTTTTTGGAAATGGGAGAAGTCGAAACGCAGAAGGTCGGGCGACACATATGAGCCTTTCTGCTCCACATGCGTGCCGAGCACCTCGCGAAGTGCTTCATGCAGCAGGTGGGTGGCCGTATGGTTGCATGATGTCGCAATACGTGCCTCCTTATCGACAATCAGCGTAGGGCATGATGTAATGTCGTTCCCCTTCGGCAGCGAGCTGGTCAGGTGCACTGTCACACCGTTTTCACGCTTGGTATCGAAGATTACTATCTCCTCCCCGTCGGGATACCTCATCACCCCACGGTCGCCGACCTGGCCGCCCATTTCACCATAGAAGGGGGTGCGGTCGAATATTATCTGGAAGAATTCCTTGTTTTTCTGTTTAACCTTGCGGTAGCGAAGAATCTTCGATTCGGCTTCGGTGCAGTCATAACCAACGAATGTGGGTTCTCCCTCACAGACTGTGACCCAGTCGGTTGCCTCGACAGCAGCCGCATTACGGGCACGGGCCTTCTGGGCAGCCATCTCCTTGTCAAACCCGGCCTGGTCAAGGGTCATGCCGTTTTCTTTCAGGATAAGCCCGGTAAGGTCGAGGGGGAAACCGTAGGTGTCGTAAAGTGTGAATGCTTCCGAACCGGAAATTTCCGATTTTCCATCTTTCCTGGCAGCGGCAATTGCATTTTCCAGCATACGGATACCGTTTTCAAGAGTGCGCAGGAATGAATCCTCCTCCTCTTTGGTAACCTTCATTATCAGCTCGCGCTGGTGCACCAATTCGGGATATGCCTCGCCCATCGACTCTATCAGTGTATCGATAAGGCGGTAGAGGAACGCCTCCTTCTGACCCAGGAACGTATATGCATAGCGCACTGCACGGCGCAGGATGCGGCGAATCACATAACCGGCCTTGGCATTTCCGGGGAGCTGCGAATCGGCAATGGAGAAAGCTATGGTGCGGATATGGTCGGCGATAACACGCATGGCCACATCGACTTTGACATCCCCGCCATATTTATGCCCCGAAAGAAGGGCTATCTTATCAATCATCGGGGTGAACACATCCGTATCATAGTTAGACGTCTTACCCTGAAGTGCCATGCAGAGGCGTTCAAAACCCATACCGGTGTCGATAACCTTTGCCGGAAGCGGCTCGAGCGACTGATCGGCCTTGCGGTTGAACTGCATGAACACAAGGTTCCAAATTTCAATTACCTGCGGATGGTCTTTGTTTACCATCTCGGCACCCGGCACTGCGGCACGCTCCTCATCGCTGCGGAGGTCGATATGGATTTCCGAGCAAGGGCCGCAAGGGCCTGTGTCGCCCATCTCCCAGAAGTTATCATGCTTGTTGCCGTTTATGATGTGCGAAGCGGGCAGATGGCATTCCCAATAAGCCGCAGCCTCGTCGTCACGCGACAACCCTTCGGCTGCCGAGCCTTCAAACACGGTTGCATACAGGCGTTCGGGATTCAATCCGAGCACGTCGACCAAGAATTCCCACGCCCAATCAATCGCCTCTTTCTTGAAATAGTCGCCAAACGACCAGTTACCCAGCATTTCAAACATGGTATGATGGTAGGTGTCATGCCCCACCTCTTCCAAATCGTTATGTTTGCCACTGACACGCAGGCATTTCTGGCTGTCGGTAACCCGCGTCCACTTAGGCGATTTGTTGCCGAGGATAATATCCTTGAACTGATTCATGCCCGCATTGGTGAACATCAACGTGGGGTCATCCTTGATAACCATCGGGGCAGACGGAACAATCTGATGCCCCTTGCTTTGGAAAAACTGCTTGAAGGACTCTCTTATTTCCTTTGCAGTCAGCGGCTTATTACTCATATATGTAATATTGGTTGTTTTTTCTGAAAAATTCGACCGAATGTCGGTTTTAAGCCGCAAAATTACGATTTTTTCGCTATTTTTGCAAGGAAAATGCACCAGGCTGCAAACAGCGTAAGGCTCACACTGACATAACATCACACATTGGGCGACATTCAGAAAAAATATTACAAAATACGCGAGGTGGCCGAAATCCTCGGCCTCCCCCAGTCGACCTTACGCTTTTGGGAAAGCCGTTTCACAATCATAAATCCAAAACGCAACGACAAAGGCACACGGTTCTACACGGCGTCCGACATCGAAAAGCTACGAATGGTATGTTACCTTGTGAAAGAAAAGGGGCTGAAGCTAGAAGCCGCACAGGAACAAATACGCCATAACCACTCGGGCGTTTCGCGGCGGGCGGATGCCATCCAACGCCTGCGCACCATCAGGGCCGCGCTTCAATCGCTCCTCGACGCCACCAATTCGTTGAGATAGCACCATCACCAGAACGGCGCAACAGGAAACCTGCCCCAAATACGCCGCCCCAAGGCATCACATTAATATATAAAAAAGAAAAAGCGACATATCGCCGCTTTCCACTCACTATGAAATAGTCCAATTATGTCATAAACATGTAGCAGGGGGTTACAACACCCTGCGTGCCCCGATGAAACGGGCTGCATAATATGGTGCCGATATGCGGTCAATCCTGATGCCTCCGCTTATTGCCGCATGTATAAACGTGATTTCGCCGGTTTCCGGGTTATTGTCGATGGCTATCGCCACATGGCCTACCCTGCCGCTACGCGAATTACGACCCGTAAAGAACAGCAGGTCGCCTGCCGAAACCTCATCGCGGGATATTTTTTCCCCCTGCCCATATTGGGACGACGAAGAAGAATTCAAATCATAACCGAACTGACGGAACACATATGATGTAAAGCCGGAACAATCAAAACCTTTTGGTGATTTGCCGCCACGCACATAACGTGTGCCGATAAATTTCTTGGCATAGGCAATCATATCGGAAAGCATCGCTGCATCGACAGAATTGTCAACATCCTCAAGCAACTCCATCCCGGCGGCCGGAATGATTTCAAACGGGTTAGTTCTCAGAACCGATGCATAATTCATGTCATCGCCGCCGTCAACCGCATCAAGGACTTCGACCGAGGCGCATGCAACCTTCTTAATAGTCGCACCTTTCCTCGCAGCCTCCACCGGAAGAGCCGCTGCAAACACGCAAATAAATATAGCTGTCAGGATTTTCGACATTGTATATCGTTCGGCAGGGGTTGAAACGTTAAACGACCCCGTAATTTAAGGTTAAGATATTACATAGAGAGAGAGCGTTTACATAGCAAACACATCCGCCATGAAAACTATGCAAAGTTAACCAAATCGCCGTTTACCTACAAAAAGCGGCATCCCAACAAACCTCATTTTATGTTAACAAGGCTAAATGGGACGCCGGAATCATTATACGCCCGAATCAGAAGAGCCAGGCAGCGGTCACAGTCCAAAAGCGGTTTTTGCCGTCGACAGGATTTGCCCCGTAAAGCGAGGAATCACCTGATGCAGAATCCTTAAGGCCAAGACCGTAAGATGCAGCCAACTCTACTTTGTCGACAATCTTAACGCCGAACCCGAAATTCCAGGCAACATCAAACTTCTTGTTGTTCCATGCATTTTTAACGTTCTGGTTTGAAATCAGGAACGAGAAGTCAGGGCCGGTGGTAAGGAACGGTGTCACGAATTTACCAATAACCGGCAAGCCGAGATTGTAGCGGAAGTTAACAGGAATCTCGATGTAGTCGCGGCTTACATTCAATGTGGCATCATCCACATCGCCTCCGGCCGGGGCATCGAAATAAACACGGCTCGAACGGTGGGTGTACATCACCGACGCATCAAACCCGAGGTTGATTATGGGGGCTATAAACTGCAACATCGCACCGCCGGTAAAGCCCGAACGGTTCGCGCTCGAAAACGCGCTTTCGTTGAATTTCATCTCGTTGATGGTGACACCGGCTTTCAAACCGAAACGCAACGGGGATGCGGCATTCGCCTGCTGGGCACTTCCCGCCAACATAGCCACCGACAGCAGCGCTACTGAAAATAATTGTTTTAATGTTTTCATATCTATTAATTTATATGTTTTCATATCATGTAACCTACCAGCCAAATTAAGGCAAATTTAATCATTTTTTCAGAATATCACAGCCAAGAAAGTCGCAAAAGTGCTAACTTTGTGAAAAACAAAAGCCCCAACGGCTTACCCGATTTAGTTTGACATGACACAAGAGCAACATTTGCAACTGGAAGAGAAGGTTGTAGCGATGCTGAAAACCGTGTTCGACCCGGAAATCCCGGTCGACATCTACAGCCTCGGCCTCATATACAGAATAGAACTTGCCGACAGCGGCGACCTCGTGATAGACATGACCATGACGGCACCATCGTGCCCGATGGCCGATTTCATAGTCGAGGACGCACGCCTCAAACTCGAATCCATCGAAGGCGTGAAATCCGTCACCATCAACGTTGTGTTCGAGCCAGAATGGACCAAGGATATGATGAGCGAAGAAGCGAAACTCGAACTCGGGTTCCTGTAATGAAACCGAAACAGGCAACACACCCCCGCCCGCCCCGGCCTATCCCGGCAGGGAAGAACGCGTACTTTATCTCCGACCTTCACCTCGGGGCATCATACATCCCCGACCCCGTCGCACATGAATCAAGGATTACCAAGTTCCTTGACTCTATAACCGGCGACGCTGCCGAGCTATACCTTCTCGGCGACATACTGGATTATTGGTACGAATACCGCACGGTGGTGCCACGCGGTTACACCCGGTTTTTCGGCACACTCTGCCGCATGGCCGATTCAGGGGTCAGAATCACGTGGTTTATAGGCAACCACGACATATGGCTGTTCGACTATCTGAAAGAAGAAATCGGAATGAAGGTGGTCGACGGGTTCGAAATAAAGGAGATACTCGGCAAACGGTTCTTCCTGAGCCATGGCGACGGGGTGGGACGCTTACCTGCATCCTTCCGTTTCCTACGTGCGACATTCCGCAACAAAGTGTGCCAAAAGCTATATGCCGCCATACACCCGCGCTGGACAATCCCGTTCGCCCACCGGTGGTCGAACCATTCCCGCGATTTCGAAAACAGCGCCCCGAAGTTCGAGGGGGAGGAAAACGAGCCCCTTATAGCATTCAGCCGCGACTATATCGACTGCCATCCTGACGCACGGATTGACTATTTCGTGTTCGGCCACAGGCACATCATGCTCGACCTACCTTTAGGAACAAACCTTAGCCGAATCGTGATACTGGGCGACTGGATTCACCATTTCTCCTATGCCGTTTTCGACGGAAAAGACTTCCGCCTTGAGCGGTTCAAAGGATAACTATAGCCACCCGACATAACAAAAAGTTAGCAACACGCATGTTTTTAACTTATTTTTACCATAAGAAAACAGCCGGCACAAATGCCGTCATATCGTTGTATCTTCGATAGTTATAACCATAACGACACGGCCATCAAACCAAATCGGCTGAAAAATCATGTCGTAAAACATAGAAATATATTTTGCAGGTAGCCCGAAAAACTCGACCTTTGCATCACAAACCTAAAACAATCTTTTTTACCTTAGAAATTGTACCTATTGGAAACCAATAAGGAAGCGCTTAGGGATAAGCGCTTCCTTATTTTTTATCCCATATTACCACGCCGCCACAACGGATGCAGGGCGGCACTACCCTGTACCACAAAAAAAATAACGACCAGACCCATTAAAAAAGGCGGCACGCTTTCACGCACCGCCTGAGAAGATGAGATTCATCATCATTAATCTCTATGCTATCAATAAAAGCTCAGCAAAGCAAATGAACCGATTATTTATATCTGATTATTTATATATATAGAGCAAAGTAATCGAACAATAAAGGTATTCGCAGACAGAACAATGCCTGATGAGCTGTAAAAGAGGGTGCAGTTTTCATATCACCGACCGTCACTCTTGACGCATTGAAAACCGCCAGGTGATCGCACGGAACCGGGGAGTCGGGCAATCTGCATAAACTGCCGCAAACATGACCGGACCGGCCTTCAACGTAGACATGGATTACTTATAATCCTTAAGCATTTTTTGCAGACGCTGGCGGGCGAAGAAGATACGGCTCTTAACGGTGCCGAGCGGGAGGTTCATGTGCTCGGCAATCTCGTTGTACTTGTAACCGGCAACGTGCATGGAGAACGGGATACGGTAGTCGTCGGAAAACGAATTAATCGCATCGGTGATTTCACCGGCAGCATACGATCCCTCCGGGGTGTCAAGCCCCGATTCCTGCGGGAGGTTGAGGTGATAAAGATCCTCGGTCTGGTCGATAATCGTAGCCGAACGGACCACTTTACGGTAGTTGTTGATGAAGATGTTGCGCATGATTGTGAACACCCATCCCTTGAAGTTCACATTTTCTACATACTTATCCTCATTGTCGAGCGCCTTGAGGGTCGTATCCTGAAGGAGATCGTAGGCATCATCGCGGTTTGAAGTAAGCAGATACGCGAAGTTAAGCAAATTACCCTGAAGGCTCAGAAGTTTGGTTTGGAAGTTTTTCGAACTCATGATAGCTATAGTTTAGAGGTTGTGTTTGGTGATGTTTTTGTAACACTTCTGTGACTACGATGCAAAGATACGGCCATTTTTCGAATCTCCAAATTTTTAAGACATATTTTTTCGATTTCTTTGAAAAAATTTTCACAAAAACATTTTAACCACTATAAACCAATCAATTAAATACACACACACAATTATTTCATACATGTTACAATATGCAAAACTCCCATGTAACACACCACCTTTAAACACTCACATCACTAACCTACAGTCAATTAGAGCCAAAATCTCCCCACACACAAATCACAGCGGCAACCATTGTTCACTACCAAAACCGATAATAATAGCAATCATCAATCTATATTTGTATCCTTATTGGCAACAACACCACATTTCGCCCTCACATTACTGTAACAATTCTGACAAACTTTGTAACATCAAACACAATCAAGCACAAAAACACCCATCCGCTTTGAGCAAATTTCACCAAACGAACCGCCTTTCACATCATACAAAATTGTAACAACTATTGTAACATCCCCTCGAAACGCACAAGCCGACAACCCGACACACAAACGCGCCACGAAAAATGGCAAGGAGCCCCCCGTCACGGCTTTCCCTACCGCCAACAACCATGCATCAATCCACAACAAAAATCGCATAGGCGGCTTCTCCGTAAAAAATTATCCGAATGTTGCATGGATAAAAAATAATTCCGTATATTTGCGAAAAATACCGATTGAAAAAACTCCCGATAAAGCGGTCAAAAACAACTAAACGGAAGCAGAAAGAAGGAAAGTATGGCCGCTGCCAAAACTCCTTAATATATTACCCGATAAATATCACCTATTAAATAACGACCCATAAAACCGACAAGTCATGAAAGAAGCCGACATCGAATGGACCGGTCTTGGATTCGGATATGTTCCGACAGACTATAACGTGCGTTGCTATTACCGCAACGGCAAATGGGGGGAAATCGAAGTATCCTCATCCGAAACCATCGAGATGCACATTGCAGCCACAGCCCTGCACTACGGGCAGGAATGCTTCGAAGGATTGAAAGCCTTCCGCGGCAAGGACGGGAAAGTGCGCATATTCCGCCCCCTCGAAAACGCCCGCCGCATCCAGGAATCGGCACGCGGCATCATGATGGCCGAACTACCTACCGACCTGTTCATGAAAATGACAGAAAAGGTAATCCGCCTCAACGAACGCTTCATCCCCCCCTATGGCTCGGGCGCATCACTCTATATCCGACCCCTCGAAATAGGCATGACCGCGCGTGTAGGCGTAAAACCCGCCGACGAATATTGCTTCATGATGCTCGTAACCCCCGTAGGGCCTTACTTCAAAGAAGGATTCAAACCTACAAACATCTGCCTCACCCGTGAATACGACCGCGTTGCGCCCAAAGGCACAGGCCGTTTCAAAGTTGGCGGCAACTACGCTGCAAGCCTTGTTGCTGGCGAAAAGGCACACGAACTCGGATATTCCGCAGTCCTCTACCTCGACCCCAAAGAAAAGAAATATCTTGACGAATGCGGCCCTGCAAACTTCTATGCGATAAAGGACGGCAAATATATCACACCGGCATCTGACTCCATCCTCCAGTCAATCACCAACGACTCCCTGATGCAGCTTGCATCCGACATGGGCCTGGAAGTGGAACGCCGCCACATCACACTCGACGAAATTCCCGAATTCTCCGAAGCAGCTGCATGCGGCACCGCAGCGGTATGCTCGCCCGTAGGCGAAATCCACGACCTCGACACAGGTGAAAAATACATCGTGTCGAAGGATGGCAAAGCCGGTCCTGTCACGCAAAAACTCTACGATACCCTCAACGGCATCCGCCTAGGGGAAGTGGACGACACCCACGGCTGGAACGTGGTGCTCGACATCTGACCATAATCCCACACGCACGTAATTCACCATCGGTTACGAAATGTTCCCATACCAACAGATTATCGACAAATACTATCCCGCAGAGACACCTCTGCGGGATATTTACATGCACCATTGCCGCTCAGTGGCCGACAAAGCCATACAGCTGGCACACAAACACGACCTCCCGCTGGATTCCGAAGATATAGAAGCCGCAGCGATGCTTCATGACATCGGAATATTCTTGACCGATGCCGCAGGCATACACTGCCATGGCACGGAGCCATACCTGACTCACGGCCGCCTCGGCGCCGACCTCCTGCGGGAAGAGGGTGTGCCGGAACCACTGGCCCGCATTGCAGAGCGTCACACTGGCACCGGACTGACACCCGACGACATCGCCAAGCTGGGAAAACTGCTCCCACCCGACCGCGACTACATGCCGCACACCCTTTTGGAAAAACTCATATGCTATGCCGATAAATTCTACTCCAAAAACGGCGACATGAAAGAAAAGAGCCTCGACCGGGTGCTTGCATCCCTGAGCAAGTTCGGCCCGGATGCCGTGGCACGCTTCAAGGAAATGCACGCCGAACTGGGTTGAAGTGCCTCGAACCGCCATATCTCATTTTACGAAAACTACACACACATGCCCTACGCCGACTACACCTACAAGTGCAAAAACCCACTGCGACGCTATTCCCACCAACGCCGTATCGCCATGTCGCTCTCCTTCATTGACCGGTACCTGCCCAAGAACGGGAGCATCCTTGACTTCGGCTGTGCCGACGGATATATGCTCGGACAGCTCGGGACCCTGCGCCCCGACTGCAAGGCCACCGGGTTCGAACCATACCCCGATGCCGACACCCCAACCTGCGGTGTGAAGATATACCACGATTACGACAAGCTCCTTGCCGACGGCGGCAAATTCGACATTATAACATGCTTCGAAGTTTTGGAACACTTATCCTACAAAGGGAGGGAAGCAGTAATCGGCAATATCACAAAGCTCCTGAAACCTGGCGGCATACTCCTGATGTCGGTTCCTGTAGAATACGGGATTGCCGGCCTGGCAAAAGGGATAATCAGACGCTTAACCATAAAAAAACTCGCCCCGCAATATACAGCCGCCAACCTGTTCCGCACACTCTTCGCACTGCCTGTCCCAGGCTGGCGCGACGGTGACGGATATCTTGACCACATCGGGTTCTACTACCGCGACCTGGAGCCACAGGTCGACGCCGGATTCCAACGCATCGAACGGAAATGGTCGCCATTCGGCCTAGGGCCGGCATTAAGCTCACAGGTAATGGCGGCATATCGCATACGCTGAAATGCCGCCCCATCCCAAGCCCGGCAACATGCGATTACAACGCATAAATATTCCGTCAATCGGAAATTTTCAGTAATTTTGCAATGTTTTAGCCGGAAGGTTCGGCACACCGCGCCACAGTGTAGGGAAAATGCCATGGCACCCCCCACGGAGGCACGCACCATAACGATTGCAAAACAAGATGGAAAGAAAAGTAAGGGTAAGATTCGCCCCCTCCCCCACCGGCCCGCTCCACATCGGAGGCGTGCGCACGGCTCTGTATAACTACCTGTTTGCCCGCCAGCACGGCGGCGACATGATTCTCCGCATAGAGGACACCGATTCCAACCGGTTTGTGCCCGGTGCGGAAGACTATATCAACGAAGCCCTGGCCTGGCTCGGAATCGGCATCGACGAAGGAGTGCGCCAGGGGGGAGACTACGGCCCTTACAAACAAAGCGAACGCCGCGACATATACCGCCGTCATGTAAAAATGCTCCTCGACGAAGGCAAAGCCTATATCGCGTTCGACACCCCGGAGGAATTGGAGCAGGCACGTGCAAGCCGTCCCAACTTCCAATACGACGCTTCCACCCGCACATCGATGCGCAATTCACTCACCATGCCCAAGGATGAAGTGGAACGGCTCATCGCCGAAGGCACCCCCTATGTGGTGCGTTTCCTCATAGAGCCAGGGCGCGATGTGGAGGTCAACGACCTTATCCGAGGCAAAGTAACCATCAATTCGAGCATCCTCGACGACAAAGTGCTATACAAAAGCGCCGACGACCTGCCCACATACCACCTGGCTAACATCGTCGACGACCACCTGATGGAGGTAAGCCACGTAATCCGTGGAGAGGAATGGCTTCCGTCAGCCCCGTTGCACGTGTTGCTTTATGAAGCTTTCGGCTGGAGCGAGACCCGCCCCGACTTCGTACACCTCCCCCTGCTGTTGAAACCCGACGGGAAAGGGAAACTGTCGAAGCGCGACGGCGACCGCCTCGGATTCCCCGTATTCCCGCTGGAATGGCACGACCCCAAAAGCGGCGAAACCTCGTCGGGCTACCGCGAAAAAGGCTACCTCCCCGAAGCGGTGGTCAACTTCCTCGCCCTTCTGGGCTGGAATCCGGGCGATGACACGGAACTTATGACCATGGACGAGCTTATCGCCAAATTCTCACTCGACCATTGCTCAAAATCCGGGGCCAAATTCGCTTTCGAAAAAGGGAAATGGTTCAACCACGAATACCTCATGGCAATGCCGGGGCAAAAACTGTTAGAACTGTTCAAACCGGTAATGGCTGCAAACGGGATAAACCCGGCCGATTTTTCCGACGATTATATCGTGCGGGCAATCGACATGGTGAAAAGCCGTGCCAACTTCGTCAACGACTTGTGGGAACAGGCTTCGTTCTTCTTCACAGAACCCGCCGGTTATGCGGAAAAAGACATCCGCAAACGCTGGAAAGAGGATACACCCGCACAAATGAAAGAACTGGTAGAGGTTTTGCGCGCACTTGACGACTTCTCGTCGAAAGCAGCCGAACCGATAGTGCTAGGGTGGATTGCCGAAAAAGGCTATCACACAGGCAATGTGATGAATGCTTTCCGCCTGGCTGTTGTGGGAGAATGTAAAGGCCCCCACATGTTCGACATTTCCGAACTCATGGGCAAGGATGAAACCATACGCAGAATCCTTGATGCCACCGAACGCATCAAACCTATCAGCGAATAACAACCACACGCAACAGGGAAACACAGCAAACACCACCCGCCAGTGAACCAGCTTTACAACACAGGTATCACGCTCTACAGCCTGGCAGCCCGTGCGGCATCCTTGCGCAGCGCAAAGGTGCACAAGATGATACGCGGCCAACAACGCGCCCTCGAAACCCTGCGCCGACGCCTGGGCAGCCGCCCCGGGTGCATATGGTTTCATGCCTCGTCGCTCGGCGAATTCGAGCAAGGGCGCCCCTTGATCGAACGCCTGCGCCGCGAGCATCCCGAAAAGCCCATATTACTGAGTTTTTTCTCACCCTCAGGTTTCGAGGTGAGAAAGAACTACCCTTTTGTCGATGCAGTGGTCTACCTGCCGTTCGACACCCCGAAGCGTGTAAGGAAATTTCTCGACGCAGCCCGGCCGTCGATGGCGGTTTTCATAAAATATGAATTCTGGGGCAACTACCTTCAGGAGCTGCGGCGCAGGGGCATACCGACATATATAATCTCCAGCATATTCCGCCCAGGGCAACGGTTCTTCCGCAAGGGGGGAGGCATGTTCCGCAAAATGCTGGGATGTTTCGACCGCCTTTATGTGCAGGACGAACGCTCGCGACGCCTGCTCAAAGTGATAGGCGTGGAAAACGTGACTGTGGCAGGCGACACCCGCTTTGACCGCGTCACCGACGTAATGCGATCAACGGTCGATATACCCGGCTTCCCCGGCTTCGGGAAAGAGGCTGCCATGAGGTTCATTGCCGGCAGCTCATGGGAAGCTGACGAGGATGTCTACGTGCCGTGGCTCAACGCACACAACGAGGTAGCATTCATCATAGCCCCGCACGAATTCAACGAAACCCGCCTTGAAGCATTGCGCAACCGTTTCAACTGCCATGTCGCACTCCTTTCGGAATGGGTGAGTGAAATAAAACGCGCAAACCTTCCCAACGGCGCCATGCCGGAATATCTCGGCAAAGTGCACGGAATCATAATCGACTCATTCGGCAAACTGTCGTCGCTCTACCGCTACGCCGACGTGGCATATATAGGCGGGGGATTCGGCGCCGGAATACACAACCTCAACGAAGCCGCCGTCTACGGCATGCCTGTGATTTTCGGCCCGAACCATGCGAAATTCAAAGAAGCAGCCGACCTTATCGACTGCGGAGGCGGGTTCTCCGTAGCTTCAAAAGAGGAATTCAATGTAACCATCGACACCCTCACAGGCAGTCGCCAGTCAATGGGACAGGCAGGCGAGGCCGCAGGGAAATACATACGCGACCATCTCGGCGCTACCGACCTCATCTACAGTGACCTGTTTTGCAAATAACGTGTCACCCACAATTTCATTCTCCACAGCTTAAATCAACGACCGCATGAACAGCCGTAAAATAAGGTTACCCGAAATTATCGACATCCTCACAAACAATGTGATATCATCGCAGGAGGAATTGTCGAAACAACTCGCCATAAGGGGATATATCATCACCCAGGCCACATTATCGAGAGACCTCAAGCTGCTCAAGGCCAACAAAATCGCCGATGACCGCGGAGGATACCGCTATATTGTGGACAACAGTTTAGCCACAACGCGCCGAAACCGCAGCCGCGTATCGCCACAACCGGTAAGCCATTCCTCAGTGCTGTCAATAGCCATTACCGGCAACCTTATCGTAATCAAAACACGCAACGGCTATGCCTCAGGCCTGGCCTATGACATCGACACTCTTGAATCCGACCTCGTACTCGGCACCATACCGGGTGCCGACACCGTGTTTGCCGCTGTAAAGGAAGGGACACCGCGCCATGAACTATACACTTTGTTCAGCTCGTTTATCCCGGAACATGTAATGCTTGAGGCGGCACATATGTTTGATTTGCCGGAAGAGTAGGCCACCCACCACACCGCACAGCTCCCGCAAGCGTCATATTCCATACAACCACCTGACATCCAGGCAAGTCGAATCCATCCAGCATATCCCCGGGACACAGTTGGTACACAGAGCCAGTTTACGGAGGATTTATTTGCCTGTTAGCCTCTTTTTTCGTAACTTTGTAGGGTTAACGCCTTTTTGGCGGCAACAGGCCGGCATACCGGCAAATGGAGGGGCAACAATTTAAATGATAACGATTTAAGCGAATTTATGTCAGAAGGAATATTCGATTTGGAAGAGAAGAAACAAGAGGAGTACAGCGCCAGCAACATCCAGGTGCTGGAGGGTCTGGAAGCCGTGCGCAAACGCCCGGCCATGTATATCGGCGACATCAGCGTCAAAGGATTGCACCACCTGGTTTACGAAGTTGTCGACAACTCCATCGACGAGGCCCTGGCCGGTTTCTGCACCCATATCGAGGTAACCATAAACGAAGACAACTCCATAACCGTGGTCGACAACGGCCGAGGCATCCCCGTCGACATGCATGAGAAAGAACACAAAAGCGCACTCGAAGTGGTGCTGACAGTGCTCCATGCAGGCGGTAAGTTCGACAAAGGTTCATACAAGGTTTCAGGCGGTCTGCACGGCGTGGGCGTAAGCTGCGTCAACGCACTTTCAACCTACCTGCGTGCCGAGGTGCGCCGAGGCGGCAAGGTCTACATGCAGGAATATTCGGCCGGCAAGCCCACCTCCGACCTCAAGGTTATCGGTGAAAGCGACACCACCGGCACCTCGGTCACCTTCAAGCCCGACGCAACAATCTTCACCGTAACCGTCTACGACTACGAGACGCTGGCCAACCGCCTGCGCGACCTGGCCTTCCTCAATGCAGGCATCACGCTCACCCTGACCGACCGACGCAGCACCGACGCCGAAGGCAACCCGCGCAGGGAGGTGTTTTATTCAGCCAACGGCCTCAGCGAGTTCGTGCAATATATCGACAGCAACAAAGAATCGCTGATAAACGACGTTGTCCATCTCTGCACCGAGCGCCAGGGAATCCCCGTCGAGGTGGCCCTGACATATAACAGCTCGTTCAACGAAAACATCTATTCGTTTGTCAACAACATCAACACGATAGAAGGGGGAACGCACCTGACCGGCTTCCGACGCGGCCTCACATCCACACTGAAAAAATATGCCGAAGATAACCGCCTTCTCGAAAAGAGCAAGGTGGAAATCGCCAGCGACGACTTCCGTGAAGGGTTGACCGCAGTCATCTCGGTCAAGGTTATGGAACCGCAGTTCGAAGGCCAGACCAAGACCAAACTCGGTAACAGCGAGGTGATAGGCGCCGTGCAGACCGCCGTGAGCGACGCCCTGCGCACCTACCTCGAAGAGCATCCCAAAGAGGCCAAGACCATCGTGGAAAAGGTGGTGCTTGCAGCCCAGGCACGTCATGCCGCCTACAACGCCCGCGTAAAGATACAGCGCAAATCACCGCTGTGTGGCGGCGGCCTGCCCGGCAAGCTGGCCGACTGTTCGAGCCGTGTGGCCGAAGAGTGCGAAATCTTCCTTGTCGAGGGTGACTCCGCAGGCGGCACCGCTAAAAGCGGACGCGACCGCCGCTTCCAGGCCATCCTGCCCCTGCGAGGCAAAGTGCTCAACGTGGAAAAGGCCATGGATCACAAAGTGTTCGATTCAGAGCAGATTACCAACATATTCCGCGCACTGCGTGTGACCATCGGAACCGAGGACGACCCCAAGGAGGCAAACCTCTCGAAACTGGCCTATCACAAGGTTATCATCATGACCGATGCCGACGTAGACGGGGCACACATCGCCACCCTGCTTATGACCCTGTTCTTCCGCCGCATGCGCCCCATCATCGAGCAAGGCTACCTCTACCTCGCCACCCCGCCGCTCTATAAATGCTCGAAAGGGAAAATCGAGGAATATTGCTGGAACGAACAGCAGCTGCAGAACTTCATCGCCCAACATGGCGACAAAACCAAGGTTCAGCGCTACAAAGGTCTTGGCGAGATGAGCGACCAGGAACTGCGCGACACCACCATGTCGCCCGAAAACCGCCTCCTCAAACAGGTGCAGATAAGCGACGCCGCCGAAGCCGACCGCATCTTCTCCATGCTGATGGGCGAGGATGTGGCCCCACGCCGCGATTTCATCGAAACCAACGCCAACTACGCCAACATCGACGCCTGACACCCGACACACACCCGTGCCGGAAAAAGGCGCTAACAATAACCCACCCCCGCATGTTATATCAATGTGCGGGGGCAAACGCAACCATAGGGCGCTGCCCCCCGCGCCACACGCGTTTCAAACAGCATCACCCATGCCAAGGACTTCTAACAAAAACTCAGCAGCGCAACTGCGCCGTCAGGTTGAGGAATTCATCTCTCGCCAAGACAACAAATCATTTAACTACAAACAGGTGTCAGCCGGCATCGGGGCAGACAAGCCCCAGGCACAACGCTCCGTAGCTATGATGCTGGCCGAAATGGCCTTCGACGGCGACATCCTCGAAACCGAACCCGGAAAATACCGCGCCTTGCAACGCAACAACGTTGCAACCGGCACCTTTGTGCGCCGTTCCAACGGCAAGAACAGCGTCATCACCGACGATGACAACGAAGCCATCTTCGTGGCCGAGCGCAATTCCATGCACGCGCTCAACGGCGACAGGGTGAAAATAAACATCGCAGCCCGCCGCCGCGGGCAGGAGCCGGAAGCTGAGGTAATCGAAATCATCGAACAGAAAGACCAGGTGTTTATCGGCACGCTGCAGGTCGACAAAAACGTGGCGTTCCTGCGCACCGATTCCAAATTCCTGGCCTGCGACATATTCATCCCGCGCAACAAACTCAAAGGGGGCAACACAGGCGACAAGGCCATAGTGAAAATCACCGACTGGCCCGAAGAGGCCAAGAACCCTCGCGGGACGGTGGTGGACATACTCGGCAAAACCGGCGAGAACAATGCCGAAATCCATGCCATCCTGGCCGAATACGGGCTGCCATACAAATACCCGGCCAATGTTGAAAAAGCCGCCGACAAAATCGACGCAGGAATCACACCTGAAGAAATAGCACGCCGCGAGGATTTCAGAAGCGTGACAACATTCACTATCGACCCCAAGGACGCCAAAGATTTTGACGACGCCCTGTCAATCCGCCGCCTAGGCAACGGGAACTGGGAGGTAGGCGTCCATATCGCCGACGTAACCCACTATGTCACCCCTGGCTCCGTAATCGACAAAGAGGCGCAAAGCCGTGCCACATCGGTCTACCTCGTGGACCGCGTTGTGCCGATGCTGCCCGAGCACCTTTGCAACGGCATCTGCTCGCTGCGCCCCAACGAGGAGAAACTCGCATTCTCGTGCGTGTTCGAGCTTGACGACAATGCCAACGTGCTGGCAAGCCGCATAGGCCGCACCGTAATCGAGAGCGACCGCCGCTTCACCTACGAGGAAGCACAGGAGGTAATCGAAACCGGGCAGGGTGATTTCAACGAGGAGATACTTACCCTCGACCGCCTGGCCAAAGCCTTACGCGCACGCCGGTTTGAGAACGGATCGGTCGACTTCGACCGTGAAGAAGTGCGTTTCGACATCGACGAGACAGGTCACCCTGTCGGCGTATATTTCAAAGTGTCGAAAGATGCCAACAAACTCATCGAGGAGTTCATGCTCCTGGCCAACAAAACAGTTGCCGCCACCATAGGCAAAACCGAGAAACGCCGCAAAAGCAAGGCATTCGTCTACCGCGTGCACGACCAGCCCGACTCGGCCAAGCTAACCGACCTTGCCGCGATTGCACGCGCTTTCGGCTACAAGGTCAAGACCCACGGCACACCTGCCGAAATCAACCGCTCCATCAACAAGATGTTGCAGGAAGTGAAAGGGAAAGGCGAGGAAAACTACCTGTCGGTGCTCGCCATACGCTCGATGGCAAAGGCAATCTACACCACCGAGAACATCGGCCACTACGGGCTCGGATTCGACTTCTACACCCATTTCACTTCGCCCATACGCCGCTACCCCGACATGATGGTGCACCGCCTGCTTGAACGCTACCTGGCCGGAGGGCGCAGCGTAAGCCTCGACAAACTCGAAGAACAGTGCAACCACTCCTCGGCAATGGAGCAACTAGCGGCAAACGCCGAACGCTCATCAATCAAATACAAACAGGTGGAATATATGGCCGACCACCTCGGCGAGGAATTCGACGGCATGATTTCAGGCGTGACCGAATGGGGGCTGTATGTGGAACTCGACGAAAACAAATGCGAAGGACTGGTGCCGATGCGCGACCTTGCCGACGACTATTATGACTTTGACGAGAAGAACTACTGCCTGCGCGGACGCAAACGCGGCAACGTCTACAGGCTGGGCGACAATGTGCGCGTCCGCGTTGCCAACACAAACCTCGACCGCAAACAGCTCGATTTCATAATCGTTGACCCTCGCGGCAGGCAGAAAGGCTCCGACGATATGGGAGCCACAGTCACCGTGGCACAAGCCCTGTCGAATTCGGCCGCCAAACTGGCCGGACGCGCCGAACACCGTGGCGGCCGGAAAAAGCATGGCGCACCCGAACTCCCGGCCACACGCCACGACAAAGCCAAAGCCGCAGCAAAGAAAAGCAAAAAGAAAGCTGAAAAAGATAAGAAAGGGAAAAGCCAGCGCTCGACACGCCGACGCTGACGCATCACAACGGCTGGTCAAGCGGGCTGCGCCTGTCGCGGCTGCCATCCGGCTTATCCGAAACCACCTTGCCACCGTCCCGCCTCTTCCGTTTCCCGGCAGAGGCGGGACGGGTGTTTTCCCCCACCTCATTCCTGCCCGTGACAGGAGAATCCATACGGCAGGAGTCAACCGATATTGCCTCCGAATCAGCAGCCCTGCGCACTTCGGAAGGCAATGCGGGAGGTTGCACATCCCCCACACCCCTCCCATTGTGCCACGCAACAACGGCCAGCAGAAACGCCAACGTTGCTGCCAGCAATACCGCCCCCCTTGCCTCACCACGGGTGAATTTCATTCCTTATAATAAAAATGCTAAGAGATAGAAACAGGCCGCGTCAGCGCCAAAAGTCGAAACGGAAACCGGCGGAAGCCTCAAACGATAAATTACCCGCCATGAGCGAATGCTCCTTATCGTAGACCAAAGCCATATCGGCCCTGGCAACCACACCGAAGAACCACTTGGTATTATAATTATAGACCAGCGACGTGCGCAACAGCCCGCTCATGGCAAACGAATTGCCATATTTCCCGGGATTGTTGATATAGCCTTTACGCAGTCCGAAAGTCGGGGCCACCGACACACCGGCACACCACCCGCGGTGGAACACCCAGTTATAGGCATATCCCAGCTTGACCGCATAATTCTTATTCTTGACCTGGTAATAGAACCCCCACGACGGCGGCAGTTCAGGGTTGGAACCTTGAGTCAGATCCCAAAAATCAAAATTGTATTTCTGACCCCAGAACGACAGCCCTGCAAAAAACGAACCCTGGCTGCGACGCTGAATCTTGCTGTAGAAAAACGCGGCCGCCTGTGAATAGCGCTTGTGATTGAAAAAATAATAAAGGTCGATTCCCCACGAACTCGTGTTTATGCCACGGAAATCGATATCGGTGTGCCTTACATTGCCCGGATGCCCCATGCGCCGGATAGTCGACCCGATGTCATTTGAAATCGTATAATATTCCAATGCAAACAATGAGCAGTTGAACTGCAGGTTGAACCGCTTGCGTGCGCTCTCCCCCCCGTTGAAATATTTGCTTATGTTCATGTCATAGCCCACCGACACCGCCATGTAGGTGAGATAGAAACCCAGGGTCGACGACGGGTTGGAAACCATCTCCATCCTGTAGCCGTTGTCGAAGCGGAAATTATAGACGTCAAACCACGAATCCACCTTCGCCTTTACATTCATACGCTTGCCGGAACCCACCACATAGGTCGAATCATACGAATTGAAAAACTTATCTCCCCAACGGTAGGTCTTCACACAGAAACGGGGGAACTTACCCCACTGCTCTATCGAATCGAGCGCGAGCGAAAGCCCCGAAGCCCGCTGAGGCACGGCAAACAGCCCTGCAAACATAAGGATGCACACCAACACCCGGCACACGGCCGGGAAACGGCACGCCTTGACGCAGCACCCCATCTCATTTGACTTTTCCACATCCATATATAACCGCCACAAAGTTACACAAAAAACGCCGAAACGTAAAAAGAGGCATACGTATGCCATAAAACCGGAAACGAAAACACGCCAAGGCATGCTCCGGCAAGCATTTTATCATTTGTCCAATTTACACAACCGAAACACGCATCAATGCCAGCATCGAAGCTTTTTTCGCTACACAAAGCGCCAAAACCGGCATATAAACGAACTTAAAAAAATTTACAAATAAATTTTAACTTATTTTTAGACTTTAGAAAAACTTTCCGGGTTCCAAGCCTTCCCGGCCACTTAAAACACTGCATAAAAGCCCGATATATAGACATGTCGCAAAAATATGTTTTACAACATGGCAAACATTTCTGTTAAAGACCAGCAAAATAATCATAGAAGTGTTTAATTTTTTGACATTTTGTATTACCTTTGCCACAAGCCTCTGCCGTGAAGGAACCATAACGAAGGGGGAAAGCCCGGCGGCATGCCGCCCCCGGTATCGGTCCGATACCGGCCGACAGCCCGGTTCCAACGACTATCCCGGGTACGCCGGGAGGCTCTCACAGGATGCTCCATAAACATATTTAAAGAGCATCCGCCAACAAATGAATCTGTTGAATCTGTTGAATCTGTTGAATCTGAATAATCTGTTGTTGTTTGACAAAACCCAATCGACGAATTATCTAACTCTTTATGTTTAATTAATTATAGTGTATGAAAAAGCTGTTTCTATTACTGACGGCAGTCCTGATGGCCGTGGTTTGCGCACTGGCACAGACCAAGGTGATTACCGGTACGGTCGTTTCAGCCGCTGATGACGAGCCATTGGCGGGCGCCACGGTGCATCCGGTAGGCGGTGGACAAGGCACCGCGACAGACATCGACGGTAACTTCTCACTCACCGTGCCCACCAAGGTGAACGAACTCACAGTTTCCTATGTCGGCATGGTAAGCAAACGTGTCCCCGTGTCAGCAGGTAAGATGCTCATCAAACTCGAAGACTCCGAAAACAGCCTCGACGAGGTTATGGTCGTAGCCTACGGTACCGCCAAAAAATCGGCATATACAGGTTCAGCTTCTGTAATCAAGGCTGATGATATCGAAGGACGCATGGTAACGGACGCTTTGAATGCCCTTTCAGGCACAATGGCAGGTGTGCAGGTTTCAAACGCATCTGGCGGCCAGCCCGGCACCTCCCCCACCGTGCGTATTCGCGGTATCGGCTCCATTTTCGGAGTAAGCACTCCTCTCTACGTTGTTGACGGAATGCCGTTTGACGGCGATATCGCCACATTGAACACAATGGACATCGAATCGATGACCGTACTGAAAGACGCTGCGGCAGCAGCCCTTTACGGTGCCCGCGGTGCCAACGGTGTAATCCTTATCACCACCAAACGAGGCAAAGAGGGTGACGCCACTATTACATTTGATGCCCGTCTGGGTAGCAACACACGACAGATTAAAGGCTACGAAACCATTACCGACCCTGCCATGTACTACGAAATGGCATACAATGCCATGCGTAACGGCTATCTGGCAACTGGTTCCGATGCTGCCAGCGCACACCTCCAGGCCAACAATGCCCTATACGACGCGTTTGGCAAAGGATATAACATTTGGACTGTTCCTGCCGGACAGCTTCTCATCGGCACCAACGGCAAGCTAAATCCAAATGCATCACTCGGCAAAGTGTATGGCAACAACTACGTTACTCCAGACAACTGGTATGACGGGACATTCTGCAACGGTCTTCGCCAGGAATACAACCTCTCCGTCACCGGTGGTTCGGAACGCTTCAACTTCTACGGAAGCGTAGGTTACCTTAAGGACGAAGGTATCATCAAAGGCTCTGACTATGCACGTCTGTCATCCCGTATCGGTGTGGAATACAAGGCAAAGAAATGGCTCAAGCTCGGTTCTTCAATCGCCTATAACCATATCAAGATGAACTCTCCTTCCGGACAGGATTCAGGCGATTACAACTCATCGGCCAACGCATTTGCCATAGTCGACAATATCGCGCCCATCTATCCTCTGTATGTACGCAATGCCGATGGTTCTTTCCAGCGCGACGCATTCACTGACAACCCGATTTACGATTACGGCGACGGCCTGTATCTTCGCAACTCCCAGCGTGCGTTCATGTCAGGAGCCAATCCGGCAAGCAACTTTATCTATGACAAAAACGAGGGTCTTATGGATGTGCTGGATGCCAAATGGTATGCAACCATTACCCCTATCGAAAACCTCAATGTCACCGGTACGGTCGGTTATTTCCTTGACAACACCCGCTGGCATATACTTGGCAACAAATTCTATGGAGCATTTGCTAAGATGGGTGGCTACGCCCAACAGAACCAAAGCCGCCTGCGCGGCCTGAACCTCCAGGTACTCGCCAACTATCGCAAGACATTCGCCGACATACACCATACAGACTACATGTTAGGCTATGAAAGCTACGACCGCAACAGCGAATTACTTTCGGGAATGGGGTTGAACCTCTACATGCCTGACGGATGGGCTATCAACAACACCCTCAACAATGCACAGCGTAAAACTTCGGGAGGTTCAACCACATATACCACACGTGGCATATTCGGACGTGTAAACTACGACTATGACAGCCGCTACTTCGCAAGCGTGTCCTACCGCCGCGATGCCTCCTCACGTTTCCATCCTGACCACCGCTGGGGTAACTTCTTCTCAGTGTCGCTCGGATGGGATGCGGCAAAGGAAGCTTTCCTGCGCGACTATAGCTGGATTGACCTTTTAAAGGTAAAGGCATCGTATGGCCAGCAGGGTAACGACAACCTCGGGTTGGCATACGCCCCTTATTACATCGACATCTACGCCATTGAAGGAAGTGAGACCTGGGCAGACGGGAACCTCGCACAAAAAGGCAATCCGGACATAACATGGGAAACCTCTAACGCATGGAATGCCGGTGTTGATTTCAGCTTCATGCAAGGACGTGTTTCAGGTACGTTGGAATACTTCCTCCGCCAGACATCCGATATGCTCTACAACAAACCGGTAGCCCCGTCAGCAGGTTATTCATCAATACCTATGAACGTCGGTTCGATGCGTAACTCCGGGTTGGAATTCGAGGTAAGCGTGCGCCCGATCGTATTAAAGGATATCACCTGGGAAATCAACCTTAACGGCACATGGCTGAAGAACCGCGTTCTCAAGCTCCACCCCGAAACCAACGGTCAGATAATCACAGGCAACCGCATCCTGAAAGAAGGTTCGTCGGTCTACAACCTCTATATGGTCGAATATGCCGGCTTAGATCCCGAAAACGGACAAGCACTCTATTGGGCTCTTGATGAAAACGGCAACGAATACAAAACCGCCAATTTCGACGACGCATCAAATACCAATAAAAAAGAGACCGGCAACACATACCCCACCTTCTTCGGCGGGTTCGGTACTACCCTGCAGGCCTACGGATTTGATTTAAGCGCACAATTCGGATTCCAGCTCGGCGGCAGGATTTACGATTCAGGCTATGCCAAACTGATGCATTCGGGATTGGTAAGCAATATGGGTACCAACTGGCACGTAGACGCCCTGAACGCATGGACACCCGAAAACCGCAACACGGATATTCCCGTGCTCAACACCCAGGGTGCATACGATTTCGGCGGCAATGAATCGACCTACTTCCTTACCAGTTCGAACTACCTGTCGCTCAATAATGTCACACTCGGTTATACAATACCGTCGCGTCTGACAAAAAAACTCGGCATCGAGACAATCCGCGTATATTGCTCCGGCGACAACCTCGCACTTTGGGCAAAACGCAAAGGTCTTGACCCGCGTCTGACATGGACATCCTCATCGCAGGGTACATACTCACTCATCCGCAACATCTCCGGCGGTCTCCGCGTAGTGTTCTAACTTTCTCAAAAAGCAATAAAATGAAAAATAACAAAATATATATCCCCCTCGTTGCAGCAGGAATGCTGTTCGGGAGCTGTAACGACCTTGACCAGCTTCCCAACACCAACGCAGTGACAGAGGGACAGAAGCAGGAAGCCGTACAGGCAAATCCTTCGCTTGCAGCGGCAGGTGTGAACGCACTCCCTTCACAGCTCAACTCATACGGCAGCCTTTTCGGCAACCATCTCGATTTCGGCTGGCCGTCATGCATCATCGCATTGGAATGCCGCGGACAGGATTGCATTTCTGCGAATGTGGGCTATAACTGGTTCACACCCGCCCTCACACTGACCGATTGGAACAACCGTTATATCCTCAACTACCAGGAATGGGAGTATAATTACTATACAATCCGCTCGGCAAACAACGTAATCGCATCCATTCCGGAGCCCAACACCCCGGAATTGAAATACTATGTAGCCCAGGCTCTGACTTTCCGTGCAAACAGCTATTTCTATCTTGCACAGATTTACCAGTTCACCTATGCCAGGAATCCCGAAGCCCCATGCGTACCCATAATCACAGAAGAAAACATGGATATTGTGGGTACAGAAGGGTGTCCGAGATCGTCCGTACGTGAAGTGTACGAGAGGATTAACGAAGACCTCACAAATGCCATCGCACTTTTTACCGATTGCGAAGCTGACGGTGTAAGCCGTTCCACTATGGCCGAGTCGAACAACATTGTAAAGACATTTGCAAATTCGACAGTGGCATATGGGCTTCGTGCACGCGCAAACCTGTTCAGATGTGAATACAAGGCAGCGGCAAGCGATGCCCAAAAGGCATTGGAACTTGCAACAGCAGAAGGACTGTCGCCCTACTCTATCGCAGAGGCATCGGTACCGGCCTTTACCACCCTTCAGGATCACAACTTCATCTGGGGAACCTATCTTGATCCGTCAAGCTCACAGGCATCCGGAATTGTCACTTATGCAAGCCACTTCACCGGATTCCAGACTAACGGTTATGCAGGCGCAGGCGTTTACCGCCGAATCAACAAAAAGCTATATGAAAGCATCCCGTCGACCGACGTGCGTAAGAAATGGTGGCTTGATGGTTCTGGAAACTATCCTTCGTCGTTACCAGCAGCTTATGCCGACTATATCTCATCAGGATATGATGCCGTGGGATCCGCACCGTTCGAACCCTATTCGCAGTTGAAGATCGGTAACTACCAGAACACACCGTCAACTATAGGTGCAATCGACAACCCGTTGCTTCGTGTAGAGGAATTGCATCTGATTCTTGCCGAAGCTCAAGGTATGGATAGCCCCTCAGCCGGTGCTGCCACACTCAAAAGCTTCGTGACCACATTCCGTGATCCATCCTATACTTGTACCCCCACTTCTTCTGAAGAACTCCGCGACCTTATCTGGTACCAACGCCGTATAGAACTTTGGGGCGAAGGATTCGCATTTTGGGACTTGATGCGTCTGCAGAAGGGTATCGACCGCCGAGGCGCAGGATTTGAACCGGAAACCGTATTCCTTGTCGCACCCGATAATCCCTGCCTCATATACAATATACCCCAGAGCGAGCAACAGGCTAATCCTCAAATCGGGGAAGTTACAACCGGCGCAGTGAAACCCGATCCCGTTGACGACGAAAAGTAACATACCTATATCATCCTTATGGGGAACATATCAACAGACTGTTCCCCATAAGGAAAACAATAACTCATTTAAGGCTTTTTAACCTATGAAATATAACAAACTGTTTCTTGGCTTGAGTGTTGCCGCACTGACGCTTTTTTCGGGCTGTAGCGACGACCCGGAATACACACCGGCATCACCGGTTACAACCCCGGCGGCTTATTTCGACATAACCGAAGAAACCACAATCGACCTTGAAGAAACATCCACGGATTTCTTCATCAATATTTACCGCGCAGACAAAGGTGACGAACTCACAATTCCGGTAACCACCGAGCTGAAGGATGAGAACGGTGCAGCTGTTGCATCCGGGCTGTTCAACTACCCGTCATCTGTCACGTTCGAAAAGGGTTCGGATGTAGCCGAATATAAGGTAAGCTTCAACATCAATGACCTTGAGCCGATGCTTACATATGACTTTGACCTGAAACTTAACGGTGAGGCAACGCCCTATTTTACCACCTCCAACAAATATGAGGTCGCCTATATACCCTGGCAGGTAATCCCAAATAGCAAAATATATGATTTTGCGCTTCTTACATGGTCAACACTTCCTGAAGCTGAAATCTGGGAGGTTATGGTACAAGAGCATCCTAAAAAGAAAGGTTTCTTCCGTATCAAAAATGCATATGACGGCTTCCCCATCGGGACTTGGAGAGGCGATGCCTCAAAAACAGACTACCTCTATATTAACGCCACAAAGGCCGACGAGGTGTACTTCTCTGATTCAAAGGGCAATCCTTCGGTATTCTATTATACCAATGTCTACATCTTTGACGGAATGGGACAGATGGTAATCAGCTGCCCTTACTCCTCCTTCCTTAACTCCACACCTTTAGCATGGGGTGATAAATTGTATGACTACAAGCAGTTCAGCACATGGACAGCCAAATACGTAGTTGAGAATGAAGAAACCGGACAAGGCTACGTGGATTTCGGGACCAGTATCGGAATTTTTATTGAAGGCTTCGAAAACGGCCCACAGAAATCCAGAGGCTGGCAATTACGTCTCAACGGCAGCGAAGGCCCGAAAGAATGGGCAGACATGGGTCAAGGTCAATATACCGACGGATTCCTGGGCGAAGTCTTCTTCGAGGAGGAGGCAGCCACCTATCCCGTGCCTGTACAACAAAATATCAAGAATAAGAACCTGTACAAGATTGTCCAGCCTTATGCCGCCGGGACATGGCCATTAGGTGATGCTTCGGCAAAGGCAGGCGACATGATTATCGATGTGTCTGATCCTGATTTCGTAATGATCGAGCTCCAGGAAATATATTCCGACGCCGCCGGCCAACTCGGGGCATGCAATGCAGCCGCGATGTACACCTATGGATATATCGACAAGACCTTGACCCGTGACGAAATCATAAACCAGGGTCTGAACGACACATTCAAGGACGGGGTAATCTCCATCAACCATCCGGCAGTACTTGACTACAAGCAAGGCCAGATTTATTTCCTTTGGAACGATCCGGCACTAACCCCCGGCAAGCTTATCCTTCCCACTGAGGAAGAGGCTGCGAAAGCGGCCGCTGCCCCAGCCGAAACCTACAGGATTCCGGGTAAGAATGCAGGCAAACACAAACTGAGCAATAAGAAAACCTTGCTCGACGGCCCATTCAAAGTTGCGACACTCCGTTAAACCTACAAGGGACAGATAATCCCACTCTTTCACAAAACACGGCACCGCGTCGGATTCACCCGGCACGGTGCCGTGCTCTTATATAAGCATAAGCCTCCAAGATTGCCTATCTGATATGCTGCCGTTATTTCAAAGTCATGGATATTACACTAAACATACTCATATCCCAGTTGCACACTGACATAGAAGAGCACATATCACTACCGTAATAACCCGTAGACAAGATGGATTAAAACAAATACCCCGTTCCCAATAGCCTATAGCATAACGGTATATTAAACACAGGGCAATCAATCATACCGACATAATGCCGCAATAAAACATCCGTCATGTTAAAAAAAGCAAATAACGCAAGGTGTCATCTGTATCACCTCCATATTTCATCTTGCATTTTGTATATTTGCATATTGAAGAAATCCCGTTGCGTGGCTTCCGGGCATCCGGATGCAGCCACACACCAAAGAAAACCCAGAAGCAAATTAGTAAGATGAAGAAAACGCTACTTTTTGGGCTGTGTGCTGCAGCTTGCATCGCCACAGCCAGCGGACAATCTAAAATCACCAGTCCGGGCCGTGTGCTGATAGAGCGCTACAATGCCGCGCTATCCGAGCCGTCAACACGTTCGACAACCGAACCAGCCACTGTAACTGCCGTGGTCACCCTTACCGACGGCACCGATGCAGGCATTCTCGAACATAACGGATGCCATATAAGCAGCCGAATCGGTAATATGGTAATCGTTTCGGCCACAGTCCCAGTCATCAAGCAGATCGCGGCACTTGACGAAGTTGTCGAAATAGACTTTGGAAGCCAAAGCAAACCATATATGGACAAGGCACGTGAATGTTCGAATGTAGACGTAGTCCACGATGGTTCCGGAAACGGACTTGGCGGCCATGCTTATACCGGTAAAGATGTAATGGTGGGACTATATGACACCGGCTTTGACCCAAATCATGCAGCTTTCCGCGACAATAACGGGAAAACCAGGGTAGATTATATCTACGTCAGCCGTTATAACACTTCAAAAAGCCAGGAAATAACCAATCCCGACGACATAGCAGTCTTTACAACCGAGGAACCGGGCGAATCACACGGGACCCATGTGCTAGGCATCATTGCCGGATCCACAGACGTGAAAGGGGAAGCCCGCGGCATCAGCAACGGGGCATTACCATATTACGGGGTAGCACCGGATGCAAATCTAATTATCGGCTGCGGTGATTTCGAGACCACAGCTATCCTGAATGGCCTGGCCAAGGTTGTGGAACGCGGCAAAGCCTCAGGGCGTCCTACAGTTGTAAACCTCTCATTGGGCAATAATTCCGGATCCCATGACCCGAACTCCACGACCGGGAAAATTATTGACGAGCTAGGTAAAGATGCCATCATCTGTATTGCAGCCGGCAATGAGGGCGATTACCCCATGGCATTGAAACAACGTTTTACGGCACGCAACAAAACCCTCAACACATTCATATCTCCTCAGAACCAACCGTCGTCGGCACTTTCATACACGGCTGAATTCTGGAATGATACCGCTGACGAATTCACCTGCAAACTTGTTATCTATGACAAGGCTTCGGGAACCATAGCTGACAGCTATGAATTCGGTAATATGGAAGGTCGTTCCTATACATGGGATACTTCCAAAAGCTCCGTCATGGCCCAGCACTACACATCAGGCAGCGGTGTATATCTGACATCCTCCGTAGACAACAGCACAGGTCGTTATAATGTATATTTCCAAGGAAATCTAGCACCAAAGAGCAATAACCCTACCGTAGCATTCGGAGTGAACATTACCGGCAAAAGCGGCAATACGGTGTTCGGTTATGTGAATACCTTGAATAATTCACCCGACATGGCTGTGTTCAAAAGCGAAAATGTAACCGGCTACGCAAACGGGCAAACAGACGGCACCATCAACGGATTCGGATGCGCCCATAATATGATATCGGTAGGTGCATATGTATCACGCGTGTCAGCACCATATATCAATGAAGGAAACTATTCCGGCAGCGGCACACAAGGTGACATTGCAGCATTCTCATCCTATGGGGAACTTGCCGACGGGCGTCGCCTTCCACATGTATGTGCCCCAGGAGCCCAAATTGTATCTTCTGTAAGCACATATTGGATTAAAAACCGCCCAGGTTTCAGCAAAGAGAAAACCAACGCATTTTCAAGTTCATTCTCACGAGAAAGCTACTATTACCCCATGCAGGGCACCTCTATGGCAACCCCATTCGTAGCAGGTACTGTAGCATTATGGCTTGAAGCATGGCCGGAAATGACGGCTGCACAATGTCTTGAAATAATCGAAGAGACCGCCATAAAAGACAACTACGTAAATAAGGCCGAAAATGCAAAGCGTTGGGGTGCAGGCAAAATTGACGCGCTTGCAGGTCTCAAACTCGCAATCCAAAGATCGGCCTCACTCAATGAAGTAAGCGCTGACGATGCGGCCGACAAAATGATTGTGGAAGCACTCGGAGGCAAGCGCTACAGCGTGTTTGTAGGCGGCACTGACGGGTTCACCGCCAACCTCTACAACATGCAGGGGGCTTTGACCGCTACCGTCACCACCAGCGGCGACACCGCCGAGGTTGATGCGTCGCAGCTGTCAGAAGGCATCTACGTGCTCGAAGTGCAGGGCAAGAACCTCCGCACCTCGCGCAAGTTCATGGTGAAATAATCTAAAATCCCGAGCATCGAACTCATGCCTTAGGATTGCACATACAGGCACATGCATGCAGAAGCATGCTGTAAAACATAATAAAAAAAGCCCGCCGGATGCGGGCTTTTTTTATTAATTTTCAGTAGCTTTGCGTCAAAGCGCCTGAATAGGGCGGAGTTCCATCGAAAGCAATACCGGTCAATCCATAACAGAGAACGGGACCGAGGTATGAACCGCAGGAGTGCGGGAGCGAGGAATCACCGCCTGTATGCCGGCGCAGCACAACAACTTCTTAAAATCTGATATTACCATGATTATCGGAGTCCCCAAAGAAATCAAAAACAATGAGAACCGTGTGGCGGTGACGCCTGCGGGAGTGCGTGAAATGGTGGCGGCAGGCCACCGGGTGTATGTACAGGCTACGGCGGGCAACGGCTCGGGATTCACCGACGACGAATACCGTGCCGCAGGCGCAGAGGTTCTCCCTACAATCGAGGCGGTTTATGAAACGGCTGAGATGATTGTGAAGGTGAAAGAGCCTATCCGGCCGGAATATAAGCTGATACGCCGGGGACAGGTTGTGTTCACCTACTTCCATTTCGCCAGCGACCGCGAACTCACCGAGGCAATGATTGCTTCGGGTGCGGTGTGCATAGCCTACGAAACGGTGCGCCCTGCAAACGGGTCGCTGCCATTGCTTATCCCGATGAGCGAGGTTGCCGGACGCATGTCGGTGCAGGAGGGGTGCCGCTTCCTTGAAAAGCCGCAAGGCGGACGAGGGATAATGCTCGGGGGGGTGCCGGGGGTGAAACCGGCCAAGGTGCTTATCCTAGGTGCCGGTGTAGTGGGGCGTAACGCCGCCCTTATGGCCGCAGGACTTGGCGCCGAAGTCACCATAACCGATATATCGCTGCCCGTGCTGCGCCATGTGGCCGAGGTGATGCCTAAGAATGTGAAAACCCTGTTTTCTTCCCGCCATAACATCGAGATGGAACTGCCTACGGCCGACCTTGTAATCGGCTCGGTCCTGATTCCGGGAGCAAAGGCACCCCACCTGGTGACACGCGACATGCTGAAAATGATGCGTCCCGGCTCGCTGCTGGTCGACGTGGCTATCGACCAGGGCGGATGCTTCGAGACGTCGCATCCCACCACCCATTCCGACCCGACCTATGTGGTTGACGGAATCGTGCACTATGCCGTGGCAAACATACCCGGCGCGGTGCCTTTCACCTCCACCCTGGCCTTGACGAACGCCACCCTGCCTTATGCCCTGGCCTTGGCCGGAAAGGGTTGGGAACAGGCTTGCAGGGACGACGCGGCTCTGCGCGAAGGGGTGAATGTTGTCGACGGCAAGGTGGTCTATCCCGCCGTAGCCGAAGCCTGGAACCTTCCCCTTTCCCAGCTGGAGCTGTAAAAGCCTGGGATTGTCAATGACATAATTATTTGCTAATTTTGTGGTTTCAACAGAGCTGGTTGACATGGGGTCAGCCGCTCTGTCGAAACCACAAAAAACGATGTCTGCATCTATAAGGCCAGACATCTGTCAGAATCAATAACGAACTACCGAAAAAAAATAAGACATGTCATTGCAATGCGGAATCGTGGGGCTTCCCAACGTGGGGAAGTCGACCCTGTTTAACTGCCTGTCGAACGCCAAAGCGCAGTCGGCCAACTTCCCTTTCTGTACAATCGAGCCCAACGTAGGTGTGATAACCGTGCCCGACGAGCGGCTTAACAAACTCGTAGAGATGTGCGACCCGCGCAGCGTGGTGCCCGCAACTGTCGAAATCGTCGACATAGCCGGCCTTGTAAAAGGCGCAAGCAAGGGTGAAGGGCTCGGCAACAAATTCCTTGCCAACATACGCGAAACCGATGCAATCATCCACGTGTTGCGCTGTTTCGACGATGATAACATCACCCATGTCGACGGCTCTGTCGACCCCGTCCGCGACAAGGAAATCATCGACTACGAACTGCAACTAAAAGACCTCGAAACCATCGAAAGCCGCATAGCGCGCACCCAGAAACAGGCTCAGACCGGGGGCGACAAGGTTGCCAAGATGCAATACGAGGTGTTGCGGCGCTTCAAAGATGCACTCGATGCCGGAAAGCCGGCACGCTCGGTGGCGCTGGAAACCCCCGACGAGCAGAAATTCGCCCGCGAACTGTTCCTGCTCACCGACAAACCCGTGCTCTACGTCTGCAACGTCGATGACGCCTCGGCCGTTGACGGCAACAAATATGTCGACGCCGTGCGCGAAGCCATAGCCGACGAAAACGCACAGATGCTTATCGTGGCCGCACAGACCGAAGCCGACATTGCCGAACTCGACACCTATGAGGAACGTCAGGAATTCCTCAACGAAATAGGGCTGGAGGAATCGGGAGTGGCACGACTGATACGCGCGGCATATGCCCTTCTGAACCTTCAGACCTTCTTCACAGCAGGGTCCGACGAGGTGCGTGCATGGACATTCATGCGCGGTGCCAAAGCCCCGCAGTGCGCCGGTGTAATCCACACCGACTTCGAAAAAGGCTTTATCCGCGCCGAAGTAATCAAGTATGACGACTATGTGGCCTACGGCGGGGAACAAGGCGTGAAAGAAGCCGGGAAACTGGGCGTGGAAGGGAAAGAATATGTTGCCCAGGACGGCGACATCATGCATTTCCGCTTCAACGTGTGACATGACGCATACCTACCTTCGGTTAAAAGTCCAGGCATTTTAGAGATTGCCCCAGATTTTTTCCAAAAGATTTTTAGATAATCTCTTACAAGTCATGAATCCTGACGCACCGCTTTTTCACGTTCTTTTTTCAGTGACACGTGCAACTTTTAACGGATACCTGCGTCTAACCATTTCAGAAATCACCTAAATTCTCCTATATGAAATTATTCAATCTGGCGCTGGCCGCAGCCGCCATCGCCGCAACTTCAGCACCTGCCATGGCAGTCGAACACCTGAAGAGCGTTAACCCGGCCTATATCGACAATTCGATTCCCGCCGGCGACGACTTCTACAACCATGTCAACAAAGGCTGGATGGAAGCTCACCCGCTCACCCCTGAATATGCCCGTTTCGGCATTTTCAACATCCTTGCCGATTCTGCCGAAGCCAACGTAAAGGAAATAGTGCTCGGCCTGGGCGCGACAAACCCCGAAAAGGGCACGAACGCGTTCAAAGTCTGGACGCTCTATTCACAGGGTATGGACTCCGTGCGCCGCAATGCCGAAGGTGCAGCCCCGATTCTCGATGACCTCAAGAAAATCGAGAACACTACCCACGACGACATGAAGAATCTCATGCTGTGGATGCACAAGTATTACGCCAACCCCTTCTTCAGCGCAGGCCCGATGGAGGACATGGCCGACAGCAACCGCTATGCAATGTATATTTCAGGCGGCTCGATGGGTCTTGGCGACCGCGACTACTACCTGCTCAACGACAAAGAGAACACCCGCATCCGCGATGCCTACAAAAAACTCATTGTCAACCAGATGATAAACGCAGGCTATAAAAAGAAGGACGCGACACGAATCATGAAGAACGTGTTGAAAATCGAAACGGCCATTGCCGATTCAGCCCTCACACGTGAAGAGAGCCGCAACATCGTGGCCATGTACAACCCACGCAGCCTCGAACAGCTCAAGGCCGACTATCCCAATATCGACTGGAGCCGCTATTTCGTGGAAACGATGGACATCGACACCCCCCAGGAATTCATCCTTACCGAGCCAAAGGGGATGAAGCAGGCCGACAACCTGCTGGCATCGCTTACCGACCGCGAAATCAAGGACTATTACCTGTGGAAATATGTGGCTCAGGCTGCTCCCTACCTCAGCGACAAATTCACCGACACAGCATTCGAATTCTCAAAAGTAAAGAGCGGCGTGCAGCAGCAGCGTCCCCGCTGGAAACGCGCACTCGGTGTGCCCGACGGCTACATGGGTGAGGCAATCGGCCGCCTTTATGTGGAAAAACATTTCCCTGAGACTTCCAAGCAGAAGATGCTCGACCTCGTTGGCAACCTCAAGACAGCTCTCGGCAAGCACATTATCAACCTCCCCTGGATGACAGATGAAACCAAGCTCAAGGCTATCGAGAAGCTGAACTCATTCACTGTGAAAATCGGCTATCCCGACAAGTGGAAAGACTACTCGGCAATGGAAATCGACCCTGCCCTTTCTTATTACCGCAACGTCCACAACGCAAGCATGTGGCATAACAAAGAACAGCTTTCGAAGTGGGGCAAGCCCGTCGACAAGACCGAATGGGGCATGACACCCCAAACCGTCAACGCCTACTATAACCCGCTGGCCAACGAAATTGTGTTCCCCGCAGCCATACTTCAGAACCCCTTCTTCGATCCCGAAGCATCGGATGCCGAAAACTATGGCGGCATCGGCGTGGTGATTGGCCACGAAATGACACACGGATTCGACGACCAGGGCCGCAACTTCGATGCAAAGGGCAATATGACCAACTGGTGGACAGAGGAGGATGTAAAGAACTTCGAAGCCCTCACTTCAAAGCTCGGAAAACAGTTTGACGAAGTTGAAATCCTTCCCGGCCTTTTCGCCAACGGCACCTACACCATGGGCGAAAACATCGCCGACCAGGGTGGTCTGCGCATCAGCCGCACCGCATTCCTCGATTCTCAGAAAAAGAAAGGGGTCGACATCACATCGGAAGATGCAAAAATCGACGGTTTCACCCCCGAACAGGCTTTCTACCTGAACTATGCCAACATCTGGGCTACCAACTGCCGTGACGAAGAAAAACGCAACCTCACCATCGGCGACGTACACTCTTTGGCGGAAAACCGCGTAAACGTTACCCTGCGCAACATCGTCCCCTTCTTCGAAGCTTTCGACGTAAAAGCAGGCAACAAGCTCTACCGCCCGGCTACAGAGCAGGTAATCATCTGGTAACAGAACGTTCCGGCAATACATTCCCATAAGGGCTGAACGCCCATAGGTGCTTCATAAACTGGCGCTGTGTCGAAATCTCGGCACAGCGCCAGTTCGTTAAACAAAAACACACCGGCAGGAGTTAATATAACAGGGATGTAGATAAAACAGCAACACCGTTTCAACACCACCCTGCACAACAACCAGAAACTACAACTAAAACCTCCGAAACAATGGCTTACAAGATTATCGAAATCGAGGGAATCGGCGAATCATATGCACGGAAACTCGAACAAGCCGGAGTAAAAACCACCGACGACCTGCTCACCATGTGCGCCACACCTCGCGGACGCGCCAAGCTTGCCGACGAAACGGGAATCAGTTCCAAACTCATCCTGAAATGGACAAACCATGCCGACCTGTTCCGCATCAATGGTGTGGCAGGGCAATTCGCCGAACTGCTGGAAGCCGCCGGTGTCGACACCGTAAAGGAATTCGCCCACCGGGTTCCGGCCAATCTCCAGCCCAAACTTGTTGCCGTCAACGAGGAACATGGCCTATGCAACCGCGTCCCCTCCCTGAGCGAGGTTGAGAAAATGATTGCACAGGCAAAAGAACTGCCGCCTGCAATCTCATATTGAACACCGAATCCGTTTTCATAGACCCAGCCAAAACAAGAAGGAGGCCGACATGCAGAAGGCTCATTGCCCTTGTGCGTGCCGACCGCCTTTTTACAGCATTGTGCATGTGTTTGACGGAAAAATGCGTAACTTCGCCGCATAATCCCACCTCAATCAAACCCAATAGCAAATGGCAAACCGCGAATACATTGAAAAGAACCGCCAGTGGCTCATCGACAAGGCAGCCGAGCCCGGTGTCAAATCGCTCGACAAAGGCATCCTTTATAAGGAAATTGCAAAAGGTAAGTCGGGAGGCGCAACCCCCAACCGCAACAGCGTGGTAACGGTTCACTACACGGGACGGACTATCAACGGGAAAAAATTCGACAGCAGCCTCGGAGGCGCCCCTGTGGCAATGCGCCTGCGCGACCTAATCCAAGGATGGATAATCGCCCTGCAACAGATGCATGTAGGCGATAAATGGGAAATCTACCTCCCCGCCGAAATGGGCTATGGCAAATTCTCACAACCTGGCATCCCTGGCGGTTCCACCCTTATATTCGAAATAGAACTGAAGGCAGTGATGTAAACGATTGAAGCCGGCTTTGCATATCCAAGCCAGATTGCCTTTATCTTACCCGGGCAATCTGACATCCCGATTCCGGCCAAATCATACAAATGGCAAAAAATCTATAAACATATCACTGAAAAATCGCCGAATAAAGCCTCTTGATTTGGCAGGTTCGAAAAAAAATCCTAACTTTGCCCTCCGTAAAGGAGCGACAGCCCATGCACAAGGAGTGGTGCTCGAGTGGCTGAAGAGGCACGCCTGGAAAGCGTGTATACGCCAAAAGCGTATCCCGAGTTCGAATCTCGGTCACTCCGCAATGAACACGTTGGAAGCCATCAACCCCACATTCCCGGCCGCCAACGTGTTCTTTTTTATGCAACCACATTGACGACGAGGTAACTTTTCCATATATTTGTATCAACAATACGGAAACTTAAAATTGCCTTTGAAATTCTATATTTCAAACGGCTTCGTTGTAACCGGGCGTAGCGAACTTGATTCCGACGGACGCCCTTTCCCGATTTTACACATGTCATTACCCGACAAGTAACCGACTCGAAACCATGAACATAGAAGAAATAAGAGAAACCGCCTTGCAACTGCCTCATGCCACGGAACGAAGTCCGTTCGGACTTGACACACTGGCAATAGAGATAGGGGGCAAAATGTTCTGTCTGTTCGATTTGTCGGCCGGTGGATGGGATTTCTATAACTTGAAAGCCGACCCGGCATATGCCGAAGAACTTCGCGAGCGCTATGCCTCCATCCGTCCCGGCTATCACATGAACAAACGTCATTGGATTTCGGTGGATTTCGAAGGAGATGTACCCGATTCACTGCATCGCGAATTAATCGCCCATGCCTACCGGCAAACAGCCAAAGGGCTGACCTTGAAAATACGGCAGGAACTATCGCTAATCTAATCCGGCAATGGCACAGATTCCAATACCAGTCCGCATCACCCCTGGCTGGTCAGAATCAGTGTCTTGGTATCGCCCAGGTTACGCAAGTCCTGAAACATCGGCAGATAATTGCGATGCGATGGAGCCAGCACAACGAAGTTAAGCTCGGTAAGGTCGTTTTCATAATCATATTTCAGGAAATAGGTGGAAAGATGCACCGAATGCCTGTGGAAAACCTCACGGTAGGGTTCAAGGTCATTTACAATACCACTTACAATCAACCTCAAAGCCCTGTTCTCCTGACCCATATTACGTCGCTGCTCATAAACTTCAAATGCCGTCAGTGTGATTAGAATCATGACTGTGGCAATAATCGCACACCAATACATCCCCACACCTACTGCCATACCTATTGTCGCGGTCATCCATATACCGGCTGCGGTGGTAAGCCCGCGCACCACCCCTTTGAGATGAATCATCGCCCCGCCGCCAAGGAAACCTACACCTGTAATCACCTGCGCCGCAATACGCCCCGGATCACCATTTTTAAGCCCCAGATATACCTGCGGCACATAGATTGACAGAAGCATGGCCAGGCAGGCTCCCATCGATATGAGTGCAAACGTGCGGACACCGGCAATCTGCCCTTTACGCTTGCGCTCGGCACCAACAAGCACCCCGAGCACCATACTCACCAAAAGCCTGAACACCGAATTGCCCAGTGTCACCTCCTGCGAATTGATACAATCCGCTATGGATTGGAAAAATTCCGTCATAATCCGTATCTGTTGTTATAATAAGTGTTGCAATCAGAAATGTCCTATTGCATGAATAACACAAATATACGCATATTTGACTATAGTAACAATCAAAAAACGCAGCGTGGTTGCGATTATCCCGAATTATGTGATAAAACACTTTTAGAGATATTTTGATAAATTTCATCCCCCTCTTTATTATCACGGCAACCTTACCGGATTAAAAACCGTTATATGGGTATTCAGCTGTCAGAAACAACCGTCCGGGATATGTGTGCCCCATATGCTCCAGCCGGTAAGTAATCCTGACATCTGCTTGTTATTTTCAAATCCAACCAAACCAAATTAATTATTATGGAATACGATGAAATAATCAACAGCAACCGGGTTGTCCTGGTAGAATTTTACGCAACCTGGTGCCCTCATTGCCAACGAATGATGCCTGTAGTAAGCAATATCGAGGCAAAACTCGGCGCAAAAGCCACAGTTAACCAAATCGACGTGGAGAAGTATCCCGACATAACCGAAGCCGAGCGCGTCGACTCCTATCCCACATTTATCATTTATGTCGACGGCAAGGAGCAATGGCGCCATAGTGGCGAAATGGACGAAGCCGCACTGCTGTCAAAAATAGAAAGCTATACCCGCTAAAGCGATAAGCCAACCCGCCGGTGTGTCAAAATTCAATATTCTGGCACACCGGCGTATTTTTGCCCGGATGGCGAGGGTGCTGTCAGAAAGGTTTATCTGGTCATCGCTTATTCTGGCAGTAATTTTCCCTTCACTACATAAAACGAAACCGGGCTCGATTCACATCGATCCCGGCTCCTTCCTTATTGGCATTTGTATATGAAACAAACTTATCAGTATTCCTTCTACGACCAACGGTGTCTCTTTCCACAAGGATGCCCGGCCTATGTCGTGACATGTCTTGCGACCGACAGCGCGGCCATTATTCATTTCAAATACAGAAGTCTTTCCGAAACAAAGTCCGAAATGACTCCTACTCCAATTAATCAATCATTCATTTAACAATCATTCAATTCAATCATTCTTTATCTTCAAACCGCAAGCCATCCAATCAAACCTTTACAAAAGGCCGGCCACGGTCATATTTACACAATCAGTTTCGCTTCACAACCTTTTTAACAAAGGAGGGCGAACCGTGCAAGGAGAACCGCGTCATATCACACATTCAGGCATTCGCCATTGCTGACATGGAGGGAATATCAAAATTGTTTCGAGATTCGTTTCTTACGGTATCTTTGCTTAAGGTCGCTCTTGTTTTAAAGCGAGACAAATTAACAAAAGTTTTTTTAATTTCGTAGCACAGAGATATTTAAATTTAGTTAACGTAGCCAATAAAGCTACAGCCCGCGATGGCCGCCTAAGCCTGAAAGTGATTCAAGCGAGATTTGCAATATATTGCAAGTTTTCACACCTACTGAAAAATGGCGGGAGGCGCGTATGCCTGGAATCCACAGAATCCGTTCTCCGGCACACAGCAAACGGCATTCATTCTTTTCCGGCAAGGACATCTTGGCATCGGAAAGAATATCGCTGACAAGACGTGAACCGCCCATGCCGAACGGTTGCATACGGTCGCCGTGGCGCCAACACCGCAGCTTCAATCCCGTTTTTTTAACCGCATCCGCATCCAGCCATATCACCGACGAGTCCCGGCAAGGATGGAAATCCCCCCTATCCAAGCACCGGAAACGAAGCCGCAAAGGTGCTTCCATCAAGCCTCCATTCTCAATCAGGCCGGACTCAACAACAACTTCTTCACCGGCCTGTATCCCGGTCACCTCTGCACTATCAACCGGCACCAGCCGTCCACGGTCAAGCAGCAGAATCCCTTCGCCGTTATCGGCACGGAATACACGTCCGCTCTCCGATGCCGACCTCAGCATAGCCTCTACCATGGCATGACCAAACCGTCCCTCCCCCCGCCTATTAAGCAAATGATAAAGCAATGCAGATGCATGCGTCATCCTGGCAATACCGGCCAGGTCAATCACCCCGCCGGGGCCCACCCACCGGGCTTCCTCTTCAACAAGCAGAGAATCAAGCAAATCCCTGTCGCGACGCAAGTTCTCCATAACATTACGCAATGCGTGACGCATCATAGGGAAATCCTGCTCTATCGCAGGCAGAATCCTGTTGCGAAGCACATTCCGCTTATAATCATTGGAAAGATTGGTTGAATCTACCACGAATTGCAGCCCCTCGCCCTCAAGGAATGACAATATCGCATCACGCGGCACATCAAGCAGCGGACGCATGAATATGCCTCGCACAGAAGCTATGCCGCACAGCCCTTTCAACCCTGTGCCACGCAGAAGGTTAAGGAAAAACGTTTCCACATTGTCATCAGAATGATGCCCCACGGCAATACAGCCCCATGCCCCTTTGGCAGCGGCAAATTCATCCTCAAACCACCGGTAACGCAGCTCACGGCATGCCATCTCTACCGACTCCCCTGTCAGCTTCCGCCGGGCATCGACATCGAAATGGCGCACACGGATTTCACATCCAAGCCGGGCGGCCATAGAACGCGCAAAAGCCTCGTCGCGGTTGCTTTCCTCACCACGCAGGTGGAAATTGCAATGAAGGGCCACACATTCATAACCAGCTTTACGGCTTGCTGCCAGCAAAGCCACCGAATCGGCCCCGCCACTGAACGCCACGGCCAGAACCGAACCGGCCGACAGGCCGTTAGCACGATAAAATGCCGCGACATGACCAACCACCCCCCTATGACCGGAATTATCCCCGGAAGATACTATAAAGTGCTCACTCATATCTGCAAATGCAACGGAAGGCACTGGATAAGGTAATCACGCGCCGTCTGCCAAGGGATATATATTTCATCCGAATTCGGAAGAAGCGGCACAGGGACTTCGTTAAGGTCGAACCTCACATAGAATTTACCCTTGGCACTTTTGAAAAGCACCATCTGCAAGTTGGATGCCATAGGCACGACATAGAAATCACGCCAGTGCAACGCCACGGTATCGAAATAGTTGGTCATATAGTAACACCCTTTCAGCCGCATCAGCGACAAAAGAGGCATCAGCGTCTCTGCATGCCCGAAGCGCAGCTGCACATCGGCATCGACCTTGCCGTCAACCACCTCCCCGGTGGAATTTATAAGGTTCATCAGGAGCATCGAAGCAATCTGTGCCGGCTCGGTAGAGATGGTTGTGGACGTGCGGCGGAGATAATGCCCCAGGTTCTCGCAAGCCCACAAGGCATTCATTTCCTCAAGGGTGAAATACTTCCCGAAATCTACCGGCAACCCCATAGCCGGAAGACCCGCAAGCACCTTGTATTCGTTCCAAACCAGGTCGAGCGCTTCCCGGTGGGAAAGGAACCCGGCATCCTCAATCAACCTGCGGGCTGGCGCTGCGGGAGCGGTAGTTTCGAAAAACATGTCGTAAGGGGCTTTCCACTCCTTGGCCTTCGCCCATTCCACATATTCGGTCACAGTGTCGAACGGCCTCATGAGCGGTGAGTTCTGACGCCCCGAAGAGGTGTAGATTTCAACCGAGTTGTTAAGGCGGTCGAGCTGGTGGGTGAATTCATACATGCTCATAACGCACCGGGGGGCATAGGAGCTGATGGCGCGTACCCGTCCGTCGATAAACAGTTTCGGATATGCCCTGAACATCCGCGACGCGATGCCACGCTGTTCGGCCATACCGAGCGAGTCGAGAGCGCCCCACCGGTTTTGCGATATTTGCATGACATGGCGCGTAACTCCCAGGAGTTCCTTCCCCAACGGGGAAAGAACCCCGGCCGAATCGGCACGGAGCAATGCCGCCTGAAGTGCGACCGTGGTGGCCGGTGAGGATAAAAAGCGTGCGCCATGACGCCCCACATGATTCACAAACACAGGGGTGAGGCTATCGGGATATTCCGACGGTTTGCCGGGTGCAGGATATGGCTTTGCCGATCCCAGGCAATCGGCCACAGGATAGCTGGTCGCGGTCGGGTCGGCGGCCCAAACGACCGCAAGCCCCGCAAACGCCACGAAAAGGGTTGTTAAAATTCGTCGCATCACAATGTTTTTTAGTACTTTTGCCTAACAGGGAGGGTTATGTGATTTAAACCTCATGCACACCTGTTCGGTTCAACCACATATGGTTTGACTTTTCAAAAATACGAAATAATGACAGAAGAAAAAAACATAAAAGATATTATCGAGGGGAAAAGCGCCGATGAGGCCCTGGCCGCAGTGGAACGCGCCCTGGCCGACAATCCCCACAACGCCATGATGTTAGTGGAGAAAGGGAAACTGCTTTGGAGGCTCAACCGCAGAGGGGAGGCAATGTCGGCCTATGAAGCTGCCGCACTGATTGACCCCGACGGCCCCGCGAAACTGCTGATAGAACATTCAAATTCCATCATGGATTTTTTCAACCCCGACCTGCTCAATCCTTGACCATGAAACCCTTCTCGTTGAACATAAAGGGGTCGTTGCGCGAGTTCGACTCCCCGGTGGTGATGGGCATACTCAACGTAACGCCCGACTCGTTCTATGCCGGTTCGCACGCATTCGGCCATCAGGCCATCGAGCACCGCGTGCAGGAAATAATCGCACAGGGAGCGGATATAATCGACATCGGGGGATATTCATCACGCCCAGGTGCCGATGAAGTATCTGAAGCAGAAGAAATGCAGCGTATCGAACGCGGACTTGCAATCATCAGGGACTTTGACAAATCCATACCCGTTTCAGTCGATACATTCCGGGCGGCAGTAGCACGCCGGGCAATTGAAGAGTGGGGTGCCGACATCGTAAACGACATCTCAGGCGGCATGGCCGACCCGGCCATGTTCGACACGGTAGCCGGCCTACGCGCACCCTATATCCTTATGCACATGCGCGGCACACCGAAAACAATGCAGTCGCTTACCGGCTATAACGACGTGACCGCCGACGTGGTGGCAGAACTTTCCAAGCCGCTTCACCGATTGATGCTCAAAGGTGTGGCCGACGTAATCATCGACCCCGGGTTCGGATTTGCCAAGACAACCGGACAAAACTACGAGCTTTTCAACAATCTCGACAAAATCGCAGAATTGCTGGAACGTCCCTTACTGGTAGGGATTTCACGCAAGTCGATGATTACACGCATCTGCGGCATCACCCCCGACGAAGCACTTCCAGGCACTATCGCCCTCAACACGGCGGCCATAATGAAAGGCGCGTCAATCATACGCGTACATGACGTTGCCGCAGCCCGGCAAGCAGTCACTGTGCTATCGGAACTTACGAAAACATCCCGTCCAGCTCATCAATAACCCCTTCCACAGCTAAGGCATGATCGAATCATTCGGCATAAAAGACATTCTCGACATCACCATCGTTGCCCTGATGCTTTATTATCTCTACAAGATAATGAAGGAATCAGGCACCATCAACATTTTCTACGGCGTGCTGGCCTTTATCCTGGTATGGGTGGTAGCCTCGGAAATATTGGAAATGAAGCTCATCGGCACGATACTCGACAAGGTTATGAGCATCGGTCTGCTGATTCTTGTAATAATATTCCAGGACCAAATCAAACGGTTCCTGGTAGAACTGGGATCGAAAAAACGTTGGAAATTCCTGACAAGCCTGTTCCATCACAAACATAAAGAGGACGGTGTCGACCTTCACACCCGCGTGATGCCTATCGTCTATGCCTGCATGAACATGTCGAAAAGCAAAACCGGGGCATTGATTGTGATACAGCAAGATGTGCCGCTTGAAAATTACGAGAAAAGCGGCGACATCATCGATGCTGAAATCAACACACGCCTTATCGAAAACATTTTCTTCAAGAACTCACCCCTTCACGACGGGGCCATGATTATCGACGGAGGCAAAATCAAAGCCGCAGGCTGCATCCTCCCTGTAAGCCACGACACCAACGTGCCTCGCGCACTGGGTCTGCGCCACCGTTCCGCCCTCGGCATCTCACAGGCCACCGACGCATTTGCCATCGTGGTCAGCGAGGAAACAGGCAACATCTCGGTAGCCCACAGGGGACGTCTGTCAACGCGCCTCTCCTCCACCGAACTGGAAAAACGCCTGAGCCACCTCTCCACTATATAATCAAGACTGCCAATAATTTAAAATTCCAATGACATCTGGACTGACCCCGTAGAGGATATACGCAAAACAATCCTTTTGCGAAATTCAAAGGTATCGGCACTGAAAAATATGGTCGGCCATATTATATATCGGTTGCCGAGGTGGAGAAGATTGCCGATTTTGACTTCTCGGAAAATCCGGCTTTGGCAGTCCAGCGTGACATATTTGTCTTTCAGTGCCTTATCGGATGTCGTGTTTCCGACCTTATGCGTATGACCGACAATAGTGTAATTGACGGAGCTGTTGAGTATATCCCTGACAAAACCAAAGGCGAACGCCCGGAGGTGCTTCGTGTGCCACTCAATAAACGTGCGAAAGAAATTCTTTCCAGATATGCTGACTACAATAAAGGGAATATGCTTCTGCCCTTCATCAGCCCGCAAAAATACAACGATGCCATCAAGAAAATTTTTACCCGGTGCGGCATCACCCTTATTGTGACCGTATTGAATCCTACGACCGGCAATGAAGAGAAACGAGCCATCAACGAAATTGCAAGCAGCCACCTCGCACGACGTACCTTTATCGGCAATATCTACAAGGAGGTCAAAGACCCCAATCTTGTCGGTGCTTTATCAGGCCACAAAGAGGGCAGTAAGGCTTTTGCCCGTTATCGCGACATTGACGAGGAAATGAAACAAGACCTTGTTAACATTCTCGGATAATGGCCCTGATTTCCAATATAATTCGTAACTCATCAAAATGAAATCCGAGCTGAAGAAATACGACAATATCAACGCTGATGACGCTCAATTCATCAGCGATATAAAGGCGATAGTATATACCGCCAAACAAAAGGCATATCAGGCCGCTGACATATACCAAGTAGTCAGCAACTGGCTTATCGGCAGACGCATTGTTGAACAAGAGCAACATGGAAAGGAAAGGGCGCAATACGGGAAGCACATTGTTGAGCTTGCATCCGAGGCTCTAACGGCAGAGTTCGGAAAGGGATATTCAGTGGTAAATATAAAGAGTTTCAGAAAGTTCTATCTGACATTCAATAACTTGCTAATTGGGCAGACACCGTCTGCCCAATCCGAAAACGGCCTTACCATAAAAGGGCAGTCAGTGTCTGCCGAATTGGAGTTAGCAAAAATGCTCCCCTCCAATTTGTCTTGGTCACATTATGAACGGCTGATGAGAATCAAGAATGAAGATGAACGTGATTGGTATATGAGGGAAGCTGCCGGAGAGAGCTGGAGTGTCCGTACACTCAACCGTAACATAGGCTCTCAATATTATCATCGACTGCTCCAGACGCCTGAATCAAAACGTGGTGAAGTCATTGATGAGATGCAACGGCTTACGGCAGATTATCAGAAAGACCGACATAAATTCCTGCGAAATCCGGTCGTGGCAGAGTTTTTGGGCTTTTCACAAGATGCTGCGTATTCTGAAACCAATCTTGAATCTGCGATTATCGACCATCTCCAGAAGTTTATCCTCGAACTTGGCAAAGGGTTTGCTTTTGTCGCGCGTCAGCAGAGGATAAAGACTGACATGGGCGATTATTACATTGACCTTGTGTTTTACAACTATATTCTTAAATGCTTTCTGCTCATAGACTTAAAAAGCTCTCAAATATCCTACGAGGATGTGGGGCAAATGGATATGTATATCCGTATGTACGATGAGTTGAAATGCTCGGAAGGCGATAATCCTACAATCGGATTGCTCCTTTGCTCGGAAACAAGCAAAGACTTAGCGCGGTATTCAATTCTCAAGGACAGCAAACAACTCTACGCAGCCAAATATCTGACATATCTCCCGACAAGGGAAGAATTAACCGCAGAAATCGAGCATCAGAAAGAGATTTTCGCCCTGCAAACGGGCAAGAATCAAGATTAAGCCCTTGCATTTCCTGCATTATCCGCATTTTGTCAGTTGCGGATTACAAGCATATAGCCGAAACCACGCTGGTTGATGATAGAAATTGCGGGGTCGTGACGCATGGTTCGGCGTAGTTTGTGGATGTAGCCATGCAGGGAGTTGCGGTTGCTTTGTTCGTCGCGCTGCCACACGGCAATCATCAACTCTGAGGCATCGACAGTCTTGCCGATATTTGTGACCAGACGTTCAAGTATCTTGGCTTCAATGTGAGATAATTCAGTTTCTTTGTTGCCAAATGACAATGTCTGGGTCGTTACGTTAAAGGTATATGCTCCAATTGCGAACCGTATGTCCTCAGTGCGGTTGTCGCCATATCTTCTTAACAGTGCCTTAATCCGCACGATCAGTTCGCGGAGTTCAAAGGGCTTTTTAAGATAGTCGTTGGCTCCGATTTCAAAACCTTGCTCCACATCATCTATTGTGCTTTTTGCGGTGAGGAAAAGCAATGGTACTGTCGGAGACAATTTTCTGATCTCTTTTGCCATGGTGAACCCATCCATTTTGGGCATCATTACATCGGCCACCACAATGTCGGCTCCTTCGGATTTGAATTTTTCAAGCCCTTGAATGCCATCGGCTGCCGTAATAACGTCATAGCCTTGACCGCGCAGAGTGTCAGCAACAATTAGCGTCAAGTCTTCCTCATCTTCTACAAACAGTATCTTATTGCTCATCTTTACTGAATTTAATAGTGAACACCGAGCCTTTCCCTTCCGTACTCTTGACCTCAATAGCCCAACCCATTTTGTCGAGGATGCTCTTTACATAATATAGTCCTATGCCATACCCGCGGACATCCTGACGGTTGCCATGCGGCACACGGTAGAACTTATTGAACAGATAGGGAATGGATTTTGACGGAATACCAATACCGTTATCTCTGACCGAAAGTTCATTGTTGTCGCAGGATATACTTATCTCAACACTCTCGTCAGAGTATTTGATTGCATTGTCAATCAGATTGTTCAGCACATTTGCCAAATGTGTTCTATCAGCTTCTACGATTATATTGTCAGCCACGTTCACATTGATTGTTATATTCTTATCGCCTCTCATACGCTGGGCGGCGGCGATTTCTTCTACAAACTCACGCAGCGGTATGTCTTCCGGTCTGAGTTTCATAGCCTTTCGGCGTTCCATACTCATTGCAAGGATGTTTTCAACAAGTTCGCCAAGTCTTTTCAGTTGTTTGTTTGCAATCGTCAGATACTTTGTCTTTTTGTCGGGGTCATTGGATGTGTCGTAATTGAGCAGAGCATCGTTGGCTGAATATGCTATGGCAATAGGCGTTTTCAACTCATGGGTCATATTGCTGACAAAATCATCTTTCATCTCCTCGATGGTGCGCAACCTCGACACTGTACGGAACA
>Ga0209064_1000192_pt1 | contig 144554 bp, 129 predicted proteins | sample Inofromicrocosms_FD_187498 | JGI IMG/M metagenome (GOLD analysis project Ga0209064, IMG submission 187498) | Mouse cecum microbial communities from Vienna, Austria - Inoculum for glucosamine and mucus D2O microcosms (SPAdes) (version 2) | ecosystem: Host-associated > Mammals > Digestive system...
TCAGACGCTTTGCGTCTTTGTGTTCATGATTGTTTTTCAGGTTCAAAGAATCGACGTTGTATCGTCTTGTATTTACTTCGTTTTTCCTGTCCGGTTTTCAAAGAGCGTCAGCACCCATGACAGATGCTTCCATCGCCTGCGGCTTCTGATGAAGTCACAAGCTTTTCAAAGATACTGAATGAGCGGTCCGGCTGTCAAGCCCGCCTGTGCCCCTCAGCACTCCTATATCTTAACTCATCCGCAAGAGTCTGTCAACACATTTTTTGAACTTTTTATTCTTTTCTGTGTTGTGACTTGTTGATTTATCCAAATCGCTTGCGGCTCACTTATAATACCACACCCTCACAGAAGCGCAACCCTTTTTCTGCACTTTTTTGCATTTTATTATTCGATAGTATCGTTTTGTACAAGTGAGGCCACCTGTCGATTCCACGTCCCCTCTCCATCTGCTGCTTATGCTCCGGATTCCTCAATCATCCCCATCTGCATATCTTCTCCCTTATTCAGGAATCCTCTTTCCTGTATTCACCATCGGCCGGGAATGATACACTTACTGACATGAATGCAAAAGAAATCGCCCAGCTGCGGCGCCAGTTCAAAAAAGACAACAGCGATTTTTTCATTGCCAATATCGCTGCTGCCTATGTCTCCAATGAAAATTCGTCTCCGGTCATCAAATGCTTTGACATCACAGACTATGAAGACCTGAGCGAATCCGAACGGACCATTTACCTGGCAATACTCAAAAAGGCCCTTTCCGGCAAACTCGGTCGTCAGCTGACAGAGTACAGCTTTGAATCCGGTTCTGACTATCAGCAGAAACTGTACGACCTGAATCAGTCCCGTCTGAAGGACCCGGACCTGGTCAAAGAATTCGTAAATGAATTCACCAGAAACACTTCCTACCTCAATGGATACTTCCTGATTCTTGCTGCCTGTGAATGGCAGGTCAAGGACCAGAACAAGCTGGAAGACAGCGGTTCCTCCTACCGTTTTCTGCTGTGCTCCATCAACGAAGTGACCCTGACAGACATCGGCTTGTACTTCAACGAAGAAACAGGCACGATGGAAAAAAAAGAGGACGTGGATATGCATGTCATATCCTCAGGACTGGATGGCTTTCTGTACCCCTGCTATACAGATGGCGGCGCAGATGTAAACCATATCCTGTATTATACAAAGACCCCCAAACGGCCGAATGAGATGTTCATCGAATACATCATCGGTACCATGTCGGATCTTCCGTATGACAAGGAAAATGACTGTTTCCGCAAAATGCTGACCGATGTCGCCGGTCGGGAACTGAATTTTGATACCGTCAGCCATGTGTACGGTTCTCTGCGGGACATGGTCGCAGAAGCGGAAGAAGACGGAGTCCCATTGGCACTGGATAAAACAAAAATGCGGGCTCTTCTTGAAGACGCCGGTCTGAACGAGGATACCCTGCAGCACTATTCCGCCGTGTATGACAAAACCGTGGGTGACAATGAGCTGAAGGCGGTGAATCTGATGGATTCCGAGAAACTGTCTGTCAGGATGAAAGACATCAGCGTCACAGTCCGGGGGGATGCGGCATGGAAAGTGAAAACACAGCTGGTGGATGGCAAACGGTATCTCATGATTCAGATCGACGATGGTCTGGAAGTAAACGGAATGGACGTCAATCAGTAAAGCCGTTTTCCTCCCTTTTCCAGCCCGTCCTTTTCATGCCTGCTGTCTTCCATCAGCATTCGAGCAGGAAACAGCAAAATTCAGAAACAACAGCAGCCGCAGTTCTGCCTGAGATTTCCTGCACGGAAACCCGGACAGAGCTGCGGCTGTCTTTTCATGATTCTCACACTGTTCCCGTTCCTGCCGATCCCGCCCTGTGTCAGGCTTCAGTTCCCTGCTGTCCGTCTGAGGCTGATGAACTGCATTTTGGGTACCCGCATTTTGTCTGAAACAGTGACCTGCGTCCCGGATCATAGGAAGAACTTGCCCCGAACATCAACAGTTCTTCCAGAGATGCAGCGGTTGCGGCAAGCAGTGCCAGTCCGCATCCCCAGTCTCCATAGCCGGGGATGATGGTGAACGGCACGAGGAATACGAGGATCGAACTGAGTTTGTCCAGCCAGGTATGGGTTGCGGCAAACTTCCGGAATTTGACAGCAATCAGAATGTAAACCATCAGCCGCAGGATCACCGCTGCAGCCAGCCATACCCAAATCCAGCGGGAGAGCAGACTCACCATGGCGGGAAGTATTTTCAGAAACGTGACTGAGTACAGGATCAGATCCGCCACGCTGTCCAGGAGTCTGCCAAAATCCGATGTCTGTTTTGTGAGTCTGGCCACCATGCCATCCAGTCCGTCGCTCAGTCCGCAGATCAGATACACACCATAGAACAGCGGTGAAAAAGGGAGGATCCAGATCAGGGCAACTGCCCCGGCAATCCGGATGCTGGTGATCAGATTGGGCCACGTAACAATTTTTTCCCACTGCAGCTTCACCTGCACTCCTCCTTTCCCTGCTCCTTCGGCAGTCAGTGCCATTGTACGCCAAAAAGAACCCTCTGAAGCCCCGCAATCCGATGCCTGTCATTGTCTGTGCATACACGGCAATCCGGACGACAACAGCGGTTCAATACTGGAACATTCGTTCCGACACATATAAACCAGTCTACCACACGGCCCCCGCATTCCGGCAAGGGGCCGAAAGCTGTGATTTCCTTACCTTTTCGTTATCATTGGCTTATGAATGATACAGAAAAACAGAATGCGATTCAGGCGCTGACACCGCTGCAGAGAGCTGTCACGCAGGAAGGCGCTACAGAGCGTCCTTTCACGGGTCAATACGATGACTTCTTCGAGCCTGGGATCTATGTGGATCCCGTGGACGGCGTGCCCCTGTTTTCCTCCGCGGATAAATACAACTCCGGATGCGGCTGGCCCGCCTTCAGCAAACCGGTCTCTTCATCGGCTCTTCGAACAAAAACAGACTTGTCCCACGGTATGGTGCGCACGGAGGTCCGCAGTTCCTCTGCCGATTCTCATCTGGGGCATGTATTCCCGGATGGACCCGCTGCATCGGGAGGACTGCGCTACTGCATCAATTCCGCTGCACTGCGTTTCATACCCGAATCGCAGATGGAGAAAGAAGGCTATGGAAACTGGCTTCCCCTGGTTCACCGGCAGTGACTGCAGTCCCTGCATACCGGGCGGAACTCTGTCACTCTGGTCAGTCTGAATGACGCCGGGCGACGTCCGGCTTTGTCATTTCTGCCGGCCGATCCAGTGAATTCTGTCCGGATCGAATTTGTCTTTGTCTGCCGGAACCGCAGCGGGGTGACCCACAGGGATCAGAGCAAACGGAGTCAGTCCTTCCGGCAGCTGCAGGACCTTGCGCACGGCTTCCATGCGGTCCTGTTCGGGATAAATGCCCAGAAACACGGTGCCCAGGCCCAGATCATCGGCTTCCAGCATCAGGTTCTCGCAGACTATTCCCATGTTCACCGGGATGTATTCCGGCGCGTACCCTGCTCCGTCTTCAAAGCAGGGAACAATCACTGCAGGTGCAGCTGCGGCGCAGCGGGCATAGGGCGATGTCTGTGCAAGCGCCTGCCGGATTCCAGGATCCAGGACCACATAAAACTGATACTGCCGGTCGTCACAGGCTGTCGGCGCAGCCATGGCGGCTTTCAGGATCTGTTCAATCTGCCCGTTGTCCGGCACTTCGGGGGTAAACTGACGGATGGACCGTCGATGAAAAATGCTGTTCATGATTCTCACCTTTTCTTTCCTGCGGCTACATTATACCGTTGGCCAGGAACATGAAGGGTGTGAGACCCCCGGGATTCAGCAGGGACCGACGGATTGAAGAGGATGTCCGGAACCCATCGGGAAGGAGAAAACAAACATGGCAAGAAACGAGACACTGATTCAGTACTTTGAATGGGATCTGGGTCCTGACTGCAGACTGTGGCGGCAGGTCTCTGCCCAGGCGGGGTTTCTGAAACGACTGGGAATCACCGGTGTCTGGCTGCCGCCTGCGTTCAAGGGCCAGGGCGGATGCCAGGATACGGGGTATGGGGTCTATGATTTGTATGACCTGGGAGAATTTCGTCAAAAAGGCGGAATCCCAACAAAATATGGTACGAGGAAACAGTACCTGTCTGCCATTTCCGCTCTCCAGAAACGCGACATTCAGGTTCTGGCCGATATTGTCCTGAATCACCGCATGGGGGCGGATCACACAGAAACCGTCCAGGCCCGGACCGTGGACCGGATGAATCGTGAACGGATACTCCAGGATCTGCATCCTGTGGATGTCTGGACTGCATTCACCTTTCCCGCCCGGCAGGGGAAGTATTCCGGCTTTCAGTGGCACTGGCAGGATTTCACGGGAACGGACATGGATGATGGCCATGGGTCACGGCAGATCCTTCTCTTCGAGGGCAAACACTGGAACCCCAATGTATCTCCGGAACTCGGGAATTTTGACTATGTCATGGGTGCCGATGTGGATTTCACGAATGAGGAAGTGCATCAGGAGCTGTACAGCTGGGGAAAATGGTATACAGAGACAACAGGCGTGAACGGATTCCGCCTCGATTCTCTGAAATCCATTGATTCTCATTTCTTTGAACAATGGCTGAAAGCCATGCATCAGACCGGCAATCATCCGGATCTGTTCATCGGCGAGTACTGGTCCGGGGATGTGTTTGTCCTGAAGAACTATCTGGAGCAGTGCAGACGCTGTATGCGGCTGATGGATGTGCCACTGCATTACCACCTGCAGCAGGCAGCAAGCTCCAATGGCCACTATGATATCCGCAATCTCTTTCACTACACGTTGTCTGAAACCGATCCGGGCTTCGCAGCGGCTTTTGTGGACAACCACGACACACAGCCCGGTCAGGCACTGGAGTCCTGGATCATGGACTGGTTCAGGCCCCAGGCGTATGCCTCGATTCTCCTCAGCCGCTGTCAGCTGCCCATTGTGTTCTATGGTGACCTGTATGGACTGAAGCGGGGAAATCCTCCGGTTCCGTTTCTCAGGGAGATGATCTGGATCCGGCACAATCTGCTGACAGACAATATTGTGGATCTCTGTGACGATGATCCGCAGAAAGCCTGCTGGATGGCCTGGGGCCGGCACCCGGTGATTGTGCTGTATACCATTGCGGACTGGAAACAGAGAAGTTTCTGCGAACCGCGTCTGGCAGGCAGAACAATCACGGATATCACCGATCCGGGTAATACCCTGACTTTCGATGGCCGGGGCCAGGTGACTGTCACCTGTCGCCCAGGGGGTCTGGCGGTGTATCTTCTGAAAGAGGACTGGATGAAGCTGAAGAAAGCCAGGATCCATCTTCAGTGAAAATACCGGACTGGCTGACTGTTCCCTTGGCAGGGACAGACCTGGCTGATCCGGTTTTTTTTCACAGGTTCTGCCATGGCTGATATGGCTCTGCCTGTTTCAGTCTTTCTCTGCTTTTCCGCTTGCGGGAAACTCCCGGATGGTCTGAATATCACCGTCCAGGTCCAGGTCCAGACTTCCCATGGAGACACCGACCCGGATCACGGGACCTTTTCCTGTTTCAGTCTCTTTCGTATTCGTGCGCAGGATGCCGGATTCGGCTTTGGTACCGTTGACGGTCAGATCACCCATATCTGCATTGAGGTCCAGCAGCGCGTTTTTCTGCCGCAGATCCATCGTGGCACTGCCCATGGACACCTCTGCATCCAGCTGGCCGGTCACTTTGCATCCGGTCATGGTCAGACTTCCCATATCCACTGTCACTGTTCCGTTCTGCATATCCACGTTCCGCATATCTGCATCTCCCATGGATACAGAGGCGTTCAGAGATCCAGCCATGACGCCGGAGAGTTTCAGAGTGCCCATATCAAGAACCGCATCAATGGACTGCAGGCTGATTCCCGACAGTTCCAGACCGCCCATGGACAGGTTCACTGTCAGATTTTTCATCGCTTCGGGTACAGTGACCTGGACCACTGTTTCCGGATTGCTGCCTGCAAGGAACTGGTCGTCGTCCATGGAAGCGCTGAACACAGCTTCCTTTCCCCGGACGCTGTATTCAGTGTTCCAGCCGTCGCGGACCTCACTGTCTGCAGGTTTCAGTCCATGAGTCAGGATTTCAAACCGGTCTCCTTTGCGGATAATCACACTGGTGGCTTCCAGATTCAGGTCCAGGGACTGGATCTGACTGTCCCCTTGATAGTGGCAGTCGGTATCTGCATAGGGACTGATACCCTGCAGAGTGGCCAGATTCATGACCCGGGGACCGAGCATCACCCGGCACCCCAGCATCAGCAGGCCTCCTGCCAGCAACAGGCAAAGACCCCATTTTGCAAGTTTACGCACAGTTTTTTCCCTTTCCTTTCTCTTTCAGCCGGCGATACAGCGTCGAAAGTTTCTCAACCAGCATGGGAAATCCATTCCGGAAGACCCACCAGAGCCCGGCGGTCCCCAGACAGAACAGCCCCAGACCTGCCATTACGGTCCCCAGAAGATACAAAGAACCGGCGGGGTCTGCAGGAAGCAAAGTGAACATTTTCCAGAGCATCACACAGGTGCTGAACAGCCCTGCTGCACAGATCACGACCAGGGCCAGAAGCAGAGCCAGGATGACCAGAGCCGCTGCAAGCAGCAGGCAAAGAACACAGGCTGCCAGAGGCAGGGACAGCGGAAGGGAAAGAATTCCGAGTATCAGGATCCAGAGATTCCGTCTCTCCGTATGTGCTGCTGACCGGATTCCGGCAGCATACGAAGGCTGGCCGGATGTGGATCCTCCGGTCCTCCGGGATGTATACTCCCCATATCCCTGATATGTGTCCTGTCTGTATGGATTCTGGCTTCGGGATCCTGCCGGCTGCCCGGCCATCCTCAGACCCTGTGGCAGCGGAGGTACCTGAGCCACGAGATCTGCCTTCATCTGACGGGCACAGCTCTCCGGTGATCCCAGCGCCTCCAGGGCTTCCTTTTCCCCTGCCTCATCAAAATATTCCGCCACATAGTCCAGGATATCGCCGGTCTCCTCCTGTCCAATCCCCTGCAGGTTTTTTTCCAGGATCTCCAGATACTCACGTTTTGTCATCCTGCCACTCTCCTTCCAGTATCCGGTCTATCCCGGCTGTCAGCTGACGCCATTCACTGCAGTACTGCGTCAGCCTTTCCCTTCCTGCTGCCGTCATCCGGTAGTACCGCCGGTTGCGGCCATCCATTTCCGTGTCATAGGTCTCCAGCAGTCCTTCTTTTTTCAGCCGCCGGAGCACGGGATACAATGCCGACTCGGATACATCCAGCACCTGCCGGACCTGTCTGGTGAGCCGGTATCCGTAAAGATCTTCCCGGTCAAGAACTGCCAGCACACACATCTCCAGCAGTCCGCCTCCTGTCTGTATCAGCATACGTTCTCCTTTCATCTATATTATATGACGAATAATATTGGAGATTCTTACAGCTTTCGAAAGATTCCCGAATGGTTTTGCAAAACCCGTTCTCCGGTTTCTGTAAAGCCTGAAGGCACTCCCCCATTTCACACATTTCATAAAAAAGACAGGTCCACCACTTGCAGACCTGTCTTTTTTCATCCCTTCCGGGGATCAGTCCATTTTCTCAAAATCGGATTTGGGAACGCCGCAAACCGGGCATACCCAGGAATCGGGGATATCTGCAAATGCAGTTCCGGGAGCCACGCCGTTGTCAGGATCGCCTTCCGCCGGGTCGTAGATATACCCGCAGACTGTGCATACATATTTATCCATGAAAGAATCTCCTTTCTGATGACTTTTTTATATCACAGAGATCAGTGTTTGAAATGGCGAACGCCCGTGAATACCATGGCAATGCCGGCCTGGTTGCATGCATCGATGGAGAGCTGGTCCTTGATGGACCCACCCGGCTGAATAATGGCCGTGACACCGGCAGCGGCAGCCGCTTCCACCGTATCAGGCATGGGGAAGAACGCATCGGATGCCATAACCGACCCGGATGCCTTCGGGCCGGCCTGTTCGATGGCAATTTTTGCAGCCCCCACACGGTTCATCTGACCGGCACCCACGCCGATCGTCATGTCGTCCTTGACCAGGACGATGGCATTGGACTTCACGTGCTTCACAACCTTCCAGCCAAAGAGCAGCTGCCGGAGTTCTTCCTCCGTGGGCTTTCTGTCCGTCACACACTCCAGTTCGTCTGCCGTGACGCTTTTCACATCCATGTCCTGTACCAGCAGGCCGTCGTTGACATTTGTGTATTTCTTTGTGTTGCTGGGCTCCAGCGTGGTGTCGAGCTTCATTAGCCGGATGTTTTTCTTCCGCTCCAGGATCTCCAGCGCTTCGGGTGTGAAGTCCGGGGCAATGATGATCTCCAGGAAGATTTTGGACAACTTTTCCGCCAGTTCCTCATCCACCGGTTCATTCAGCGCCACAATGCCGCCAAAGATGGAAACCGGGTCTGCCTCATAGGCCTTGTCCCAGGCTTCGTTGATCGTGTTCCCGATGCCCACGCCGCAGGGATTCATGTGCTTCAGGCCCACAGCCGCCGGCTGTCCCTGGAAATCCTTCAGGATCTCGATCGCCGCGTTGCCGTCCTGAATGTTGTTGTATGACAGCTCCTTGCCATGCAGCTGCACGGCATTGGCCAGGGAGTACTGCGGATTCATTCCCTTGTAGAACGCCGCATTCTGATGCGGGTTTTCACCGTACCGCAGATCCTGCACCTTGTCGAACGTGATCGTCATGCTCTCCGGGAACTGTTCGCCGGTTTTCTTCGTCAGGTAATCCGCAATCATCGCATCATACCGTGCAGTGTGCCGGAAGACCTTCGCCGCCAGGTGTTCCCGGGTTTCAGCAGCTGTCTCGCCGTTTTCCCGGAGCTCCTGCAGCACCTGCTCATAATCCGCCGGATCGCAGATCACGGGAATGAACCGGTAGTTCTTGGACGCCGACCGCAGCATGCTCGGGCCACCGATGTCGATGTTTTCGATGATCTCTTCATGAGATACGCCGGGTTTCTGCACCGTTTCCCGGAAGGGATACAGATTCACCACAACCATGTCGATGTCCTGGATCCCCAGGTCCCGGATCTGCTTCACATGCTCGGGATTGTCCCGGACACACAGCAGGGCGCCGTGGACATTCGGATGCAGCGTCTTCACCCGGCCATCCATGATTTCCGGGAACCCTGTCACATCGGAAATGCCGATGACATTCAGACCCGCTTCCTCCAGGGCCCGTTTTGTACCGCCCGTGGAAATGATTTCATACCCCAGTTCTTCCAGTCCCCGGGCAAAATCCCCCAGTCCTGTCTTGTCCGATACGCTGATGAGAGCTCGTTTCATACCTGATTCCTTTCCTTGTTGTTTCCTGTCTGTTCCAGCTGTGCAGACACCCGCCACTCAGTCCTGATCATGGACAGCCTGGTTCACCGCCCGCCAGAACAGATCGTATTCCTTTGCGTGGACCGCGGCTTCCAGAGCCTCCAGTCCGCCGCTTTCCGGCACCGGTACCCGCTCCTGCAGAATCACCGGTCCGGTATCCACGCCTTCATCCACATAATGAACCGTCACACCGGTTTCCTTCACGCCCGCATTCCAGGCATCCAGGATCCCGTGTGCCCCCGGAAATTCCGGCAGATACGCCGGGTGAATGTTGATGATGGCATTCGGGTAAGCCGCCAGCAGTGTGGGGCCGACAAACCGCATATAGCCGGCCAGAATGATCAGTTCGACCTCCGCTCTGCGGAGAATGTCCAGGACCTCCGACTCGTAGTCCTTCTTGTCCCGTCCCTTTGCCTGAACGTAATGCGAGGAAATGCCATGGTCTCTCGCTCTTGTCAGGCCAAAGGCATCAGGCCGGTCGCTGACCACAGTGACGATCTGTGCCTCCAGATCTCCGGCTTCCTGCCTTTTCAGCAGCGCCTCCAGATTTGTGCCGCTGCCGGAGACAAAGACAGCCGCCCGTTTCGTCATTCGATTTCTACCTTCCCGGATTCCGTGACCTCGCCGATGACGTAACTGGTTTCACCCATATCCGCCAGGATCTGCTGCGTCCGGGCGGCGTCTTCAGGTTTCACCGCCATGATGAAGCCGATGCCCATGTTGAAGACGTTGTACATTTCCTCTTCGTCGATGCTGCCGTATTTGGCAATGACATCGAAAATCTCCGGCCGCGGGAAGCTGTCCTTTTCGATCCGCACACCCTGTCCATCCTTCAGCATCCGGGGAATGTTCTCAAAGAATCCGCCTCCGGTAATGTGAGACATGCCGTGCACATCAATTTCCTCCAGAACCTTCAGGACCGGACGGACATAGATCCTGGTGGGAGTCAGCAGCACCTCTCCCAGTTCACGGCCATCCAGTTCCTCCATCTTCTGGTGAGGATCCAGTTTGGCATCCTTGAACAGAACCTTGCGGACCAGGGAAAAACCGTTGGAGTGCACACCGGTGGATGGCAGGCCAATCAGCACATCACCGTCCGCAATGTGTTCTCCGGTACGGATATCTTTTTTGTCCGCCGCTCCCACACAGAATCCGGCTACATCATAGTGATGCACATCATACATGTCCGGCATTTCCGCGGTCTCGCCACCAATCAGGGCACACTGTGCGTCGACACAGCCATCTGCCACACCCTTGACGATCTGCTCGATCACTTCCGGGTGGTTCTTTCCCACCGCAATGTAATCCAGGAAAAACAGCGGCCGTGCACCCTGCACGAGCACATCATTGACACACATGGCCACAGCGTCGATGCCAATGGTGTCATGTTTGTCCATGGCAAAGGCAATCAGAAGCTTGGTTCCGACGCCATCTGTGCCGGAAACCAGCACCGGTTCCTTCATTCCGTAGCAGGAAAGATCAAACAATCCCCCGAAGGCCCCGATGGAATCCTGTGCTCCCCTGATTCTGGTTCTGTCGACATGACTGCGGATCCGCCGCACGGATTCATAGCCGGCTTCCAGACTCACACCGGCTTTTTCATACTGTTCTGCCATTTTCTTCATCCTTTCGTGTCTCTTCACCGCAGCCAAAGCAGGCGCGGCATGCTCTGATGCCCAGAGCCCGGGAGAACTCCTCCCTGGTCAGAAACCGGACAGAATCCGCCCGGATTTTTTCTTTCAGTTCTTCTTCTGTCCACCTGGCGCCGGCCAGCTCCTCTTTGCGGCTGCTTTCGGCTCCCTTCGTGCATTCAGTGCAGATCACAGGAGCTGCAATCCGGACATGGATCTTTGCAGCCCCTGCTTCCCGCAGCAGCTGGCAGATCCTTGCCGCCGTGCTTCCCCGCACAATGGAATCATCCACCAGAAACACCTCTTTGCCCGCCACCACCGACGAAATGGCGTTCAGCCGCACCCGCATTCCCTGTTCTCTCTGCATCCGCGTGGGGCGAATGAATGTCGAACCGATGTACCGGTTTTTGATCAGACCGGTTTCATAGGGAATGTTGAGTTCCCTCGCAAAGGCAGCCGCTGCATCAATGGCCGTATCCGGCACACCGATCACCATATCCGCCGTCTCCGTTTCTCCCTGTGCCAGGGCACGGCCGAACGCCTTGCGCGCACCGAGCACCCCGCGGCCGGAAAGAACAGAATCCGGTCTGGAAAAATAGACATATTCCATCGCACAGGGACCGAGACAGGGGCCGTCTGCCGGGAGCACCCAGCGGCCTTCGCTGCCTTTGCCGAACCTGAGAAGTTCCCCGGGCTCCAGCTCCCGGATGTGTTCGGCTCCAAGAATCGACAGGGCTCCGGATTCCGTGGCAAAAGCTTTTCCTCCTGGCGCTGATGGGACATCCGCCACAAACAGGGACCTCGCGCCTTCCACACTCCGCATGGCATACAGTGTGCTTTTGGTCATAAGCAGAAACGTCCAGGATCCCTGCATCTGCCGGCAGGCACGGGTGATTTTTTCAAACAGGTGCCCCGATTCCCTCTGTATGAGATGGGCAATGACCTCCGCATCCGACAGTCCCTGAAAAATCAGACCCTGATTTTCCATGGATTCGCGCAGAGCAGCCGCATTTTCAATCATGCCCGTGGATACAATGGCGAAGTGCCCCTGATAGGCCCGGACCATGACCGGCTGAAGATTCTCATCCATCCTGTCCTGTTCCAGACGAAGGCGCACCTGGCCAATGGCAGCAGTGCCGGGGCTTTCCTGTACGGGTTCGGCCTTCAGCAGTTCCGACAGGAGACCCCGCCGCTTGTAACAGCGCAGGGTTTCCCCGTCGGTGACCGCAATTCCCACACCATCCTGCCCGCGATGCTGCAGTCCATGGAGCAGCAGGGCGCAGTCAGCTGCGGCGTGCGGGACATTGAACAGACCTGCGATCCCCGCCATATCCTGCAGGATTTCGCGGCTCATGCGTTCTCTTCCGGCAGGGGGTTGCGGGTGAAGAACCGGACACCGGATGCAAAGATGTCCTGGTCTTTGTCCCCGTCAATGTTGATGAACAGGCCCTCTTCCCAGCGCTCGCTGTGACCCATTTTGCCCAGTACCCGGCCGTCTTCGCTGGTGATGCCTTCCACAGCCCAGGCCGATCCGTTGATGTTGTCTTCCCCCATCATGCTGGGTTTCCCTGTATCATCCACATACTGTGTGGCAATCTGCCCGCTGGCCGCCAGCTGCTTCAGGGTCTCTTCATCTGCCACGAACTTGCCCTCTCCATGGGAGAAAGCCACTGAATGCACCTGACCCGGTTTGAAGTCCTGCAGCCAGGGAGACTTTGTGCTGGTGATCCGTGTCCTGGCGATCCTGGACACATGGCGGTCGATGTCGTTGCGGAACAGCGTCGGGGCATCCTTCCCCTGCAGCCTGTCACCGCCCGGAAGCAGGCCTGACTTGATCAAAGCCTGGAACCCGTTGCAGATTCCCAGGATCAGCCCGTCGTTTTCCTTTCGCATCGCCTCCACGGCAGCTGCGATTTTCGGGTTTTTCAATACATTCGCAATGAATTTTCCCGATCCATCCGGTTCGTCCCCCGCCGAGAACCCGCCGACAATCATCAGGATCTGCGCCTTGCGGATTTCGTCTGCCAGCTGATCCACACTTTCATTCAGTGCCTCGGGCGTGCGGTCATTGAGGACAAACTGCTTCACCTGTGCCCCGGCACGTTCAAACCGCCTGGCGGTGTCCAGTTCGCAGTTCTGTCCCGGGAATACGGGAATCAGCACCCGCGGCTTTTCCACCCTGGTTCCGGCATACTGCTTTTCTCCCTGGACCAGGTCTGCAGCAGGCTGGCCTTCTCCATCCGCTGCCTTTCTCGGATACAGGCCTTCATATGTGGATGTCCAGGCGTCAAAGGCATCCTGCAGAGCCGTTGCCTGTCCGTTGATGGTGACTGTCTCATCCGCTGTGGTCTGCCCGATTTTTTCAAACCGTCCATCCTCCAGTGGTTCAGAGGCTTCCACGATCACGGAACCGATGCCAAATCCCCAGGGATCGTCAACAGTCACATCCGCACCGATCCAGTTTCCGAACGCCATTTTGGCCAGAGCCGCTGCGATCCCGCCATTGTTGACAGACCGGGCGGCCAGGACCTTCGGTGCCGCCTGACGCAATGCACGGAAACTGTCTTTCAGCTGTTCATAATCCGGACTGCCGTCTGCCAGCGGCCTGTGCGCCAGCAGGTACAGGTCATGACCGGCTCCGGCAAATTCTGCCGGCTTCACCTCATCGGCCTGACCGGTTGTCACGGCGAAGGTGATCACTGTGGGCGGCACATGAATGTCATTGAAGGTGCCGGACATGGAGTCTTTGCCGCCAATGGATGGGGTGCCGAAGGCCATCTGTGCGTCGATCAGACCCAGCATGGCTTCCAGAGGCCGTCCCCATTTCACGGGATCTTTTCCCAGGCGCTCGAAGTACTCCTGATTGGATAGCCGTGCGCTGAGAGGATCCATGCCCAGGGCCGCCTGACGGGCCAGGGCTGCCACGACCGAATAGGCCGCGCCCAGATACGGGGAGCATTTCGCCACCACAGGATCAAAGCCGAAAGTCATGGCACTGACTGTGTTCGTGAACCCGTCCACCGGCAGCTTCTGTACGCTGCCTTCCTCCGGCGTCAGCTGTTTCCTGCCGCCAAATGGCATCAGAACCGTGGACTTGCCGATGGATCCGTCGAACATCTCGGCAAGACCAATCTGGCAGGCCACATCCGGCCGCTTCAGGACCTCTGTCAGGGTCGTTTCCCTGGCGGGTGCAAAGGGATCGTCATCATAGTCCGAGGCAGTGACCACCACTTTCTGGTGCTGCCGGACGCCATTGGTATCCAGAAATGCCCGTGGCAGATCCACGATTGTCTTGCCGCGCCAGTTCATCACAAGACGTGGTTCTTCTGTCACCACAGCTGTCTGGACACAGTCCAGGTTTTCCTGACGGCACAGTTCCCGGAAGGCTTCGAATTCCTCTGCGGGAATGACCGCCGCCATTCGTTCCTGGCTTTCGGAAATTGCCAGTTCCGTGCCGTCCAGTCCTTCATACTTCACCGGCACGGCATCCAGGTCGATCACCAGGCCGTCCGCGAGTTCGCCAATGGCCACGGAGACACCGCCGGCACCAAAGTCGTTGGCCTTGCGGATGCGCCTGGTCACCTCCGGGTTCCGGAACAGGCGCTGGAGCTTGCGTTCTGTCAGCGCGTTGCCCTTCTGCACCTCGGAGGAGCACTTCTCGAGACTGGTGTCTGTGTGCTCCTTGCTGGATCCGGTGGCACCCCCGATGCCGTCGCGGCCTGTGGCCCCGCCAATCAGAACCACAAAGTCTCCGGGCTGCGGTTTTTCCCGCTTCACATGGGATTTCGGGGCAGCACCGATCACGGCCCCGACTTCCATGCGCTTGGCTGTGTAGCCGTCGTCATAGATTTCCTCCACGAAGGTGGTGGGCAGGCCGATCTGGTTGCCATAGGAAGAGTAACCGCGGGCAGCAGTCCGGGAAATCTTCGACTGTGGCAGCTTGTGCTCCATGGTCTCGCTCACAGGCCGGTTGATGTCGCCGGCACCTGTGATCCGCATGGCCTGGTACACATAGCTGCGGCCGGACAGCGGATCCCGGATCGCGCCCCCGATGCAGGTGGCGGCCCCGCCGAAGGGCTCGATTTCCGTGGGATGGTTGTGTGTCTCGTTCTTGAACATCAGCAGCCAGGGCGTGTTCACTCCATCCTCATCCACGGTGATTTCGATGCTGCAGGCGTTGATTTCATCCGACACCTCCAGGTCTTCCAGCTGGCCGGTCTTTCGCATGTACTTGCCCACGAGGCTGGCCATGTCCATCAGGGTGGATTCTTTCCTGCCTCCATGGACTTTGTTCCGGAGGTCCAGGTAGTTTTCATACGCTTCCTGGAGACGTTTGTGCAGGCGGTTCTTTTCAAAGACCACATCTTCCAGGACGGTTTCAAATGTGGTGTGACGGCAGTGATCGGACCAGTAGGTATCCAGCACCCGGATCTCCGTCATGGTGGGATCCCGGTGTTCATCGTCCCGGAAATGGCCCTGCACAAATGCCAGGTCCTCCAGGCTCATGGCCAGCCCCAGTCTGTCATGCAGGGCAGTCAGAGCCTGTTCATCCATGCCGGTGAATTCTTCAATGACAGGAACCGGCTCCACCTGCACATCCTGGTCGTTGTCCAGGACCGTGAGGTCCTTCCGGCGGGATTCCACAGGGTTGATCACGTAGGCAGCAATGGCTTCTTTCTGAGCCTCTGTCACGTTTTCCATCTCCAGCAGGGTGCCGCTGCGGATCACAGCGGGTTTCCGGCCGGAAAGCAGCATCAGGCACTGCATGGCAGAATCCGCCCGCTGGTCGTACTGACCGGGGAGGAATTCAAAGGCAATCATGTCTTCGCCCTCCGGTTCGGCAATTTCATCCGTCACGGCTTCCGCCAGCACATGCTGTTTCAGCAGCGACACTTCTTCTTCATCGGCTCCGAAGATGTCATAAATGTTGTATTTCAGCAGACGGAACTCCTCCGGCAGATTCAGGGACTGACGGAGTTCATCCTCCAGGGAACGGCTTTCGACACGGAACCCGGGTTTCTTGCGGACAAAAATTCGTGTATTCATCAGAGCCTCGATCCTGCCAGGACCGTTTCAGCCTGGTCTTTCTTGAACTGCATCACTTTCTGCTGCACTTCAGCATCTGCAACGCCAATGATCTGGGCAGCGAGGATGGCGGCATTTTTGGATCCCGCCTTGCCAATGGCGACTGTAGCCACCGGCACACCCCCGGGCATCTGCACAGTGGAAAGCAAAGAATCCAGACCGCCGGAGACTTTGGTTTCCATGGGAACGCCAATGACCGGCAGCGGTGTCGAGCTTGCCAGTACACCGGCCAGATGTGCGGCTCCTCCTGCGGCGGCAATGATCACCGCCACACCAGTGTCGACAGCTGTTTTGGACAGTGCCAGCACGGCTTCGGGCGTGCGGTGGGCACTCAGAATGCGGACTTCAAAGGGGATGCCGAATGTTGTCAGCATCTCCATGCAGGATTCCATCTGCGGCAGGTCGGACCGCGACCCCATTACGATCAGGACGGAATGTTTCACAGAACTCACCGTTTCCTTTCTTTTGTCATCAGGACGAAAAAAGCGCACCGTGTTTCAGGTACGCTGAAAAAGACTTCTGCAGTATCTTCTGTCGTCAATCTCGTTAAGACCATAACCAGACCCTCCAAAAGCGGGGATTTCCCCTATGAGTCATATTACCGCAGGTCATTGGAATTGACAATCTCTATTTTCTTGTCACCGATTTGGTATCTCTGTATCCTCTTCACCGGGCTTTGGACGCTGCAGGACCAGGCGATACAGTTCATTGGCAGACAGCCCGGTTTCAGCCGCCACCTGTTTTGCCGCTGCCTTCTGCTTCATTCCCTGTGCCGTCAGGGCCATGACCCTGGTGATGGCTGCTTCCGTACTGACTTGTTCCGGCTCGCAGCCTGCCACGACCAGCACCATTTCCCCCTTCAGTCCGTCTCCGGCCGCCGACAGCAGCTCCTGCAGAGTCCCCCGGAGATACTCTTCGAATTTCTTTGTGAGTTCCCGCGCCAGACAGGCAGGTCTGTCACCAAACACTTCCACCATGTCCTCCAGGGTGTCGACAATCCGATGGGGGGCTTCATAGAATACCAGTGTCCATGGAACCGTCCGGAGCTCTTCAAGCTCTTTTTTCCGTTTCCCGGATTTCGCATCGAGAAATCCATAAAACAGGTAGTGCCGTGCATCCAGACCGGAGGCAACGAGGGCATTGATGGCTGCATTGGGGCCGGAAAAGGAAATGACCGGCCAGTTTTTCTCTGTGGCTGCCCGCACCAGGTTCTGCCCGGGATCCGAGATCACGGGATACCCCGCATCGCTCATGACCCCCACTTTGTGCCCCGAAGACAGTTCTTCCAGGATCTTCGGAATGCTGACACTCTGGTTGTGTTCATGGTGGCTGATCAGGGGTTTCCGGAATCCCAGCAGAGACAGCAGCTTTCCGGTATTCCTGGTATCTTCACAGGCAATCACATCACAGGACTCTATGGCTTCCCGGACACGGTCGGAGACCTCCGACAAATTGCCGATGGGAGAAGGGATGAGCAGCAGGGCCGGACCGTCCTGTTCAAAGCTTTTCTGCCTGTTCACTGCTTGTCCTCTTTCCCTGACTTTTCCTGTTTCTCCGCCCGGCGGTTTCTGGTGCTTCCGGCCCGCGGATCCCGGCGTCCCCCACCGGATTTTCCCTTTTTGCGTTCACGTCCGGTGCCTGTGGAGTCCGGCATCTGTTTTCTTGGTTTTCCGCTCTCGCGCAATTCCCGCCCTTCACGCACTCGGCTCTCCCGGCTGCGGCTGCCGGTTTCCTCTGACATCCGTTCGCGGTGTACTGTCTGCGGTCCCGGTTCGACTGCGGGTGCAGCCGGGCTGTCTGCCTGCTGCCGGTCACCGGTTACTTTCACGGCAGCCCCGTCTGCACCCGGCTCCCGGTCTTCCCGGTCCGGCCACAGCGCATCAAAGTCTACAAACTTCACTTCTTCCCTGTTTTCCAGCTTTGCCTGCTGCTGCAGCAGGTTCATGGAAGACAGACGATAGCGGGTTCCTTCGAATACAAGCTGGGAGTTGATCCGGGGCAGATTGCGGCGCATGCGGGTATACAGGTCATTTTCAAACCGCAGGCAGCACTTCAGTTTGCCGCACTGACCGGACAGCTTGGAGATGTTCAGCGCCAGCAGCTGATTCTTGGCCATATTGATGGAGACTGTGTCAAACTCGCTCATAAACCGGCTGCAGCAGCACTCCATGCCGCAGGATCCGATTCCGCCCACCATTTTCGCCTTGTTGCGCGGGCCCACCTGCCGCAGTTCGATCCGGCAGTGAAGCTGGTGGGCCAGGTCCTTGAGCAGCTGCCGGAAGTCCACACGTTCATCCGACACATAGGTGAAGATGATCTTGGCACAGTCAAGGGTATATTCTGAACTGATCAGATGCATATCCAGACCCAGACGGCGGATGCACTGTGTGCAGACTGCCATGGCATCCTTTGCACGGATCCGGTTTTCTTCCCGCCTGGACAGATCCTCCGGTGTGGCGATGCGCAGCACCGGCTTGCAGTCGTCCTTGGCTTTCCGGCTGTCAAAAGGCATTGCCGGCATGCAGACAGTACCGATTTCCTGTCCCCTCACGGTTTCGACCACCACCTGGTCTCCCGTATCGGCTTTCACGAATGACCCGAAAGAATATGCCTTCCGGCTCTCTTCAAACTGAATATATATAAGGTACGGATACTCTGTCCGTTCATGTTCTGTCATGATTGATCCCCTTTCTGATTCGGCTGGCCATCTGATCGATGGCCAGGGATGGATCGGCTGTACGCTTCACGGCTTCCACGCCCTGAATGAGCGCATCAAACACCATGGCTTTGGTCTCTGCTTCAAGTTCCGACTGCCGCACCTGCCACTGCAGGGCTTCAAAAAAGAGACGGACCATGGATCTCGTGGTCTGGGCAGCCCTGGCAGGAAACACCTCCAGCTGCAGAAACAGAAGGCCATCCGGTACATCCCACAGCGTTATGTAGTGTTTCACAGCCGGCATGATACGCTCCAGGAATTCATCAGGCTCCGGAAAATCTTCCGGTCCATAGCCTGCCGATGCCGCAGCCTGTCTGAGGTCCTCCGGAAGCTGTGTCAGGGCTTTGGCCCTGTCTTTTTCCGGCATGGGGCGCAGCTGTATGCACAGACACCGGGATTCAATCGTCGGCAGCACAGCGCTCCGTTCGCCGGCTGTCAGGATCACAGTGATACCAGGCTGTGGTTCTTCAATGAATTTCAGCAGCGCATTGGCGGCCTGGGGTGTGGCTTCATCAAAATTTTCCAGCACACAGACCCGGCTGCCTTCACTGGTCAGGGAAAACTGTTCCTGCAGCTCGGCTGCGTTTTTTTTCTGCAGGCGGCTGTTCCAGTACACACCGATTCCTCTGTGTTCCGCAGCATTCCGGCATTCCAGACACTTTCCACACCCGAATCCATCCGGATCCGGATTCCGGCAGACCAGCGCCTGTGTGACCAGTTCCGCGGCTTCACTGGATGGCACTCCCCGGGGGCCCCAGAACAGAACAGCATGAGCCATTCGATTCCCCGACAGCATCTGTTTCAGAATCCGGGCAGCAGCCGGCTGTGCCTTGCAAAATGTTTCCTTGTCCATATCTCGGATCCCGCCTCCTGTCAGACTCAGTCCTGCCGGTCTGTGGTTCGCTGCGTGCCTTCCGGCCTGGGGCCGTGCAGCAGTCCGCGCTGTTCCAGCACCCTGAGACTATCTGCTGCGACTTGTTTCTCGCTTTGTTCTCCGTCAATCACGGCAATACGGTCGGGAAACCGTCGTGCCGTTTCCAGAAACCCCTGATGAACGCGTTCCCGGAACATTCTGTCCTCCAGATCAAAGCGGTCGGTCACTCCGCGTGCCTTCACACGACGGCGGGCTTCTTCTTCCCCGATATCCACAAGAATGGTGACATCGGGCATTGTATCCTGGATGGCCGGTTCGTTGATCTGCCACACCAGGTCAAATCCCAGGTTCCGTCCGATACCCTGGTAGGCAAGACTGGAATCCACAAACCTGTCACAGATCACTGTCCTTCCCGATTCCAGCGCCGGCCTGACCACTTCCACAAGATGCTGCCGGCGGGCGGCGGCGTATAGAATGGCTTCCGTCACGGGATCCATGGCAGTGTTTCCGGGATCCAGCAGAATGGACCGGATCTGTTCTGCGATGACAGAACCGCCAGGTTCCCGTGTCAGCAGGCAGTCAATGCCCCTGGCTTCAAGGCTGTCCCGGATATGGGCCGCTGCCGTCGATTTTCCGGCACCATCCGGTCCTTCTATGGTAATAAATGTTCCCTTCATGTTTCCTCCAGTCTCTGTGATTATAGCAAAATCAATTATAATAAGGAGAATGAAGGAGGCAGCAGCAATGTGCGGACGTTTCCAGATGACACCTGAAGCCTGGTCGGCAGCATCCCGGCTGGCCAGTATCCCCAGTTTCATTGAAATCCCCCTGGGATTCATCTATCCCGGAACCCCTTCTCTCGTTCTGACCGCTGCAGAGAATCATCCGGACTCTCTCACCGGCGAACTTGCGAAGTTCGGATGGAAGTGGAAGGCGGACAGACCGCTGCAGATCAATGCACGAAGCGAAACAGCCTGGACCAGTCCGCTGTTCGGACCCCATATGCGGCATGACCGGGCGGTGATTCCCGCATCCTGTTTCTTCGAATGGACGCCCGCCAAAGAAATGATCAGCTGCCGGGAACCGAAGTCGCCTGTGCTGTATATGGCCGGATTCGTGGCAGATGGATCCTTTGTGATCCTCACCACAAAAGCCAATGACAGCATTCGGGACATTCATCACCGCATGCCCCTGGTTCTCCGGGAAGACCAGGTGACCCCCTGGATCCGGGATGAAGCCGCCGCAAGGCGAATGACGGATCTGACGCCCCCGGAGATGATCACCCGTCCGGCCCTGTTTGAACAGCCCCGGCTGTTCTGATCCGCTGACTGAAAGGACAGACTATGAACAGAAAACTGATCGAAGAACTGCAGTCCACACCAGGCGTTGACCTGGTGGCTGTGACAAAAAAACATACAAAATCCGAGATAGACGAACTCGCAAAACTGGGACTCCGCCGATTTGGCGAAAACCGGGTGCAGGAGTTTCTGGAGAAATATGATCCGGCATATGAATGGCATATAATCGGCCATCTGCAGACCAACAAAGTGAAGTATCTGATGGGAAAAACAGCGCTGATCGAAAGCGTGGATTCCCGCCGGCTGGCTGCGGAAATCGAAAAACAGGCGGCCAAAACCGGAATCATCCAGCCTATACTCATCGAGATCCGGATTTCGGATGATCCCAACAAGACAGGATGCCCTCTTGATGAGTATCCACAGCTGCTGGAATTCGTGCTCCGGCAGCCGCATCTTCGCCTGGATGGGCTGATGTGCATCGCCTCACACACTGAAGACCAGGAAAAAGTCGCAGCAGAATTTGACAGGATGAAAGAGCTGTCCCGCGAACTCCAGACCCGGGTTCCCCAGGCCCGGACCCTGAGCATGGGCATGTCCCAGGACTGGCGGCTGGCTGTACAGCACGGCAGCAACATGGTGCGCATTGGCACAGCCCTGTTTCAGGACAGCAGCGAATAAAGGCAGTCCGGCCGGAAGCCTGACCGACCCATGCAGAACACCCCCGCACTCACTGGTACGGGGGTGTTTTTTGGATCATGCAGTTTCAATGGCCTGCCGGATGTTTCTTTCCTGCTTCTTCCTCTGTGTCTGTCTCCTGTTCCGGGAACAGGATCCGCACTTCTTCTATCCGGTTTTTCTGTGTCTTGGTGACCTGCAGCGTCACACCGTCCGGGAGTGTCACCTGATCCCCCAGTTTTGGCAGCCGGCCAATGGCATCAATCATCAGACCGCCAATGGAATCAAAGTCCTCGCTGTCCAGGTTCAGGCCCAGTTCATCATTGATGTCATGAAGACTGAGGTATCCTTTCACCACCCAGGTGCGGTTTCCGACCTTCCGGATATTTTCCGCTTCATGTGCATCATATTCGTCATGGACCTCGCCCACAATTTCCTCGATGATGTCTTCCACCGTGATGATGCCTGACAGTTCTCCGTATTCGTCGAGAACGATGGCCATGTTCACTGTGGAGTTTTTCATTTCCATCAGCAGGTCGGAGACTTTCTTGTTTTCCACCGTGAAGTAAGGCTTTCGCAGCATGGCCTTCAGGTCAAACTGTGAAGGATCATCCAGCAGAAGGAGGTCTTTCATATTGACCAGACCGATGATATTGTCCACTGAATCTTCATAGATGGGGATTCTCGTGAACTGTTCCTGGCGAAACAGCGAAAGCAGATCCTTGTAGGTGCTGCCGGCTTCTGCCATCACCACGTGCACCCGCGGGACCATGACTTCCTTGGCCCTTGCATCTCCGAAATCGAATACGTTGTTCAACAGCTGCTTCTCATCTGACTGAATCACGCCTTCTTCATGCGAAACATCCACAATGGTCCGCAGTTCGCTTTCTGTCATGGATGGACCGGCTGATTCCCGGCTGATTCCAAACAGTCGGAGAATCAGAGAGGAAAACAGGTTGATGAACCAGATCACAGGTGTGAGCAGTTTCATGAGCAGTGTGATCACCGGAGCGTAGAGAAGGGCCAGCCTCTCTGCATTCTGCGTGGCCATGGTCTTGGGGGTGATTTCTCCAAAGACCAGAATCAGAAACGTGATCACGAACGTCGCAATGGAGACAGCGGCCCCGCCAAAACCGGATGCCAGGGTGGCGGCAGTGCTTGCCAGCCAGGTGTTGACGAGATTGTTGCCGATGAGGATCGCACTGAGCATTTTGTCTTCATGGGCAAAAATGGACAGCAGCAGTTTTGCCCTGTGGTTTCCTTCTTCTGCCAGTGTCCGGATCCGGATCCGGCTCACTGCGACAAGACTGGTCTCAGCGGAGGAAAAGAAACCGGAAAGAAGGAGAAGAATCACCACAAGGATCAGGGAAGATTGTATGTCACCATTCATAATACGTTCAGTTGTATTTCCTTTCCTTTGAAGTCCTGCCTGTTTCTGCCTCTGTCAGGACCTGTACACACTCTGCTGCCATGATCAGTCCGGCAGCTGCGGGGACAAACATCATGCTAGGCAGAGGACTTCCTGCCTCGGCGGGGCCAGGGAGTTCAGAGGAGCAGCATACCCTGACTGTCTCGCGGATGCCCTGCTTGCGGCGCCAGATGCGGAGGCGTTTGGCCAGTGGATCTCCGGCGGTTTTTTCCAGCTCGCAGATGCCTAGTCTGGATGGATCTCTGCGTCTTGCCATGCCCATGCTGGAAACAAACGGAATCTTCCGGCTGGTGCAGTACTCAATCAGATCCTCTTTTGCCCGGAGGGAATCAATGCAGTCCAGAACAAAGTCCGGATGCAGGGCGTCCAGACGCTCATTCATATCCCGGTCATAATACTCGTGTATCGGAATCACGTGAATGCCGGGATCGATCCGGTGAATCCTGTCGGCCAGGACCTGTACCTTGGCTTCACCCACTGTATCAGTCAGCGCCGCAAGCTGGCGGTTGGTGTTGGATGCTTCCACGATGTCCCGGTCAATGAGTATCAGGCAGCCGACACCGCTGCGTGCCAGCGACTCCACGGCCATTCCTCCCACACCGCCTGTCCCCACAACCAGGACAGTGGCATCCTGAAGCTTTTTTGCATTTTCTTCACCAATCAGCAGTGTTGTCCGTTCATTCGTCATGCAGCCAGCTCCTTATATCCTGTTTTATCGTTTCTGTATCCAGCGGATCATACCAGCGCATGGGCATCTGATGCGTGAACCAGGTTCTCTGTCGTCTGGCATACTGCCGGGTGTGTATATAAATCGACTCCAGGACCTCATCCCGGGAACAGAGTCCTTCAAAGTACGGTCTCCATTCCTTGTAGCCGATTCCCTGAAAGGCTGTGGAAGACCATGAGGCTGGATCGGCAAACAGTCCGCGGACTTCCTGCTCCAGACCGGCGGCAGCCATATCCCGGATCCGGCCCAGGAGCCGTGCATCATTGTCCTGTTTTTCCAGTCCCAGCCAGAACACATCAAAGAGCGGTGCATGCACCTGTTCCTTTTCCCGTCCGGATTTCGTCTTTCCGGATGATGCAATCATCAGCGCCCGGATCACCCGTTTTCTGTTGTTGGGATGGATCTTGCCGGCACTCTCCGGATCCTCTCTCTTCAGGCGGGTATGGAGTTCTTCATTCGTCATGGATTCCAGCTGTGCTTTCAGAACAGGATCTTCAGGCTGTTCCTCGAATTCATAGTCATACAGCGCAGCCTTCAGATACAGTCCGGTTCCTCCGCACAGAATCGGGAGATGTCCGCGGTTCAGAATGTCCCGGATGGAAGCCCGTGCCAGTTGCTGAAACTGCCTGACATCATAGGATTGTCCAGGATCCCGCACATCCAGCAGATGATGCGGGATTCCCTGCATCTCGTCTGGCGTGATTTTTGCTGTACCGATATCCATGCCCCTGTACACCTGCATGGAATCACCGGACACCACTTCTCCGTCAAACTGTTTCGCCAGCTCTACAGCCAGACGGCTTTTTCCGGTGCCGGTGGATCCTGCAATGACCAGGACCTTCGGCCTTGTTTCTGCTATCGGGAACGCTGGAAACATCCTTTGCTCAGCCACGTTCAAACTCCCTGCGCAGCCGGGTGTCAGACAGTGTGATCACGGTTGGCCGGCCATGTGGGCAGTGATATGGCTGAGAACATGCCTGCAGATCGCGAATCACCTGATTCATTTCCTCCATGGTCAGACCACGGTTGAACCGGATGCTGGAGTGACAGGCCATGGTGGCTGTGATGTGCTTTCGCAGTGCAGCGGGATCTGCAATCTCTGAGGCTGCAAACTGATCCAGGAGATCCTGCAGAAATCCCGGCGCATCCACATCATTCATCCAGAGAGGGAGTTCTCGGACAATGACCTGATTCTGTCCAAAGGCCTCGAAGCAAAGGCCGTGCGACGCCAGCTGGCGGTTGATGTCCTCCAGTCCGGCCAGCACTCTGTCTCCGGCTTTCAGCAGCACGGGAACCATCAGCGGCTGAGTCTGTCCATCAGGGTGTCTCAGTCTCTCCCGCAGCTGTTCATAGTGGTATCGTTCCTGGGCTGCATGCTGGTCGATCACCACCAGTCCTTCCGGTCCTTCGCAAAGAATATAGCTGTCCCTGAGCTGTCCAATCACCCGAAGATGTTCGAAAAAAGCCTTTCCCTGTGCCTGTGGATGGAACTCCTCGCGGGAGACGGGCTGTACCGGAACCGGATAGTCGATGGATACAGATGTCTGAGATTCAGACACCCGCAGGTCTGTCCGGTCACCTGTGTCTGGCAGGTCCTGTGAAGCGGCAGCCATGGGAGCATGCAGATTCCTGTCAAACAGCTGTGGCTGCCGGTGTGCTTCCGGTTTGGGTTCCGGGCTGTTTATCTGGGGCATATCCGGCTTTTGGGCGATTTGCTCCTGGTCCGGGTGCAGTGGAAATGACTGTCCGCGGCGATGAATCTCGACGGTCTGTCCAGAAGCTGCCCGGTTATCAGAAGAACAGGACTCATCGGATTGTTCATATGAACGGAAATCCCCATTTTCTGCCATTCGGCGGGTCTGTTCCTCGAATCTGTTCGGTTTCTTTTCCGGAATCTCTATAGTGTTTGTTGATATTTCCACAGTACGCAGCTGCATGTCAAATGCTTTCCGTACCGTTTCCCTGATAAGCTCCATAAGTTCAGGCTGTTTGGAAATGCGCACTTCCCATTTATTGGGGTGCACATTCACATCCACAAGCTGGGTGTCAACCTCCACATCCAGAATTGCAATTGGATACCGCCCGGGGGGCATATAGTCTGCATAGGCATCGATCAGCGCATCCTGCATCTGTCTGGAGCGGATGATCCGGCCATTGACAGACATGAACATATAATGCCGGCTGGCGCGGGAGATTTTCGGCTGTACGACATAGCCGGTAATGTGAAAGTCCTCATCCGCTTCATCCACGGCAACTGCTGAGGCAGCCACATCCCGTCCATACATCTGATACAGGATTTCCTGCCTGGATCCGCTGCCGACAGCATTGAACACAGGGCGGCCGTCATGGGAGAGTGCGATTCGCACATCCGGATGACTCAGGGCAATTTTGTTGACAATGTCGGATATGATACTGAATTCATACGCAGGCCGGCGCAGGTATTTGAAGCGTGCAGGTGTCCGGACAAAGAGACCGGATATCTGGATCCGGGTGCCTTTGGGAAAACGGCCTTCTTCCTGGTCCACAAGATTTCCATAGGAATACCGCAGCCGGGTCCCGGTGGTCCCGTCATCTGTCTGCAGCACAACCTCCGCCACGCTGGCAATGGATGCAAGCGCTTCTCCCCGGAAACCCATGGTCCCTATATTAAAGAGGTCATCTTCGGTTCGCAGTTTGCTGGTGGCATGCCGGCAGAAAGCCAGCCTGGCGTCTTCGGGATCCATTCCTTCTCCATCATCTTCCACCACAATGCGGGTGATCCCGCCTTCGAATACCTCGACAGAAATGGTTCGTGCTCCTGCATCCAGGCTGTTTTCCATGCATTCCTTCACAATATTGGCTGGACGTTCCACCACTTCTCCTGCAGCGATCATATTGGCAAGATGTTCGTCCAGTACCTGTATTTTTGCCATCAGTTCTTCACCTCCTTTCTCAGTTTCTTCAGTTCGTACAGACAGTCCAGAGCCTCTCTGGGACTCATTTCGTCGAGATCCAGTGCATCCAGCCGGTCCATGAGTCTGTTTTCGGCCGGGGGTTTCCTGTCCATGACAAACAGACTGGGCTGCCATCTGCTCTGACCCGTATCTGATTCCAGCTCGTCGAGAAGCTCCTGCGCCCTGTCTGTCACTGATTCAGGAAGTCTCGCCAGCCGCGCGACATTGATTCCATAACTTTTATCTGCTTTGCCTGGAATGATCCGGTACCGGAACTCCACTGTCTCCTGTTTCTCTTTCACATCCACATGCACATTCTGAATTCCGGGATTGTCCGCTTCCATGGCTGTAAGCTCGTGGTAATGCGTGGAGAACAGTGTCCTGGCATGTATCGAGCTTTCAATATACTCCAGGATTGCCTGAGCCAGAGCCATTCCATCGTATGTTGCGGTTCCACGGCCAATCTCATCAAACAGGATCAGTGAGCGGTCTGTGGCATACCGGAGTGCATTGTTGGCTTCCTGCATCTCGGCCATGAATGTACTGGTTCCTGTCAGCAGATCATCGGCAGCTCCCATCCTGGTAAAGATTCTGTCAAATACCGGCAGACTGGCACTTCGTGCAGGAATGAAGCTTCCTGCCTGTGCCATGATGACGAGCAGGGCGTTCTGTCTCATCCAGGTCGATTTGCCTCCCATGTTCGGGCCTGTAATGAGCTGGATGTCTGTATCTGCTCCCATGACCCAGTCATTGGAGACATATCCGCTCATTCTGGTATCCAGGATCGGATGCCGTCCTTCCCGGATATCCACAGCCGGGTCTTCATGAAACACCGGTCTGGTATACCCATACCTGACAGCCTGATCGGCCAGTGCAAGAAGGGCGTCGATCTGTGCAGCGGTTCTGGCAGCTGCATGGATTTCAAACAGATGACTCTCCACCTCTTTCAGCAGGTCCTGGAAGAGGCTTGCTTCCAGTGAGATTCGTTCATCGTTCGCAGACAGGATCCGGTCTTCGCGCTCCTTCAGTTCAGCGGTGGTGAAGCGTGTCGAATTCGCCAGTGTCTGCCGGGGAATATAGCCAAATTCTTCTTTGATGGCAGAGAGATTGCCTTTCCGCACATCAATGTAATACCCAAAAACCCGGTTGTATCCAATTTTCAGCGACTTCACCCCTGTCCGTTCCCGTTCCCTCTGTTCCAGATCCAGGATGAAGGAATTGCCATCTGCTGACAGCCTGCGCAGTTCGTCCAGTCGGGAATCATATCCATCGCGGAAGAGACCCCCGTCTTTCATGGTCAGGGGAAGATCCTCAATCAATGCATCTTCAATTTTCTTCTGGAGTCCGGAGCAGTCCGGGGTGATCTGCCATTCTGGCCAGGAGGTGACCGGTCTTGCAGCTTCAAGGAGCGCAGGGATCTGTTTCAGAGAAAGACCCAGCTGCCCGACATCTCTTGGACTGGCCGATCCATAGGCGATTCTTGTCGCAAGCCGGTCCATGTCATACATGGCAGACAGACAGTCTCCGATTGTTTCTCTCATCAGGAACTGATCGGTCAGAGTCTGTACTGCCTCCTGACGCCGGATTATGGCCTCTTTATCTGCCAGTGGCTGACACAGCCACCTGGCCAGCAGTCTGCTTCCCATGCTTGTGCGGCAAACGTCCAGGAATTCCCACAGAGAAACAGCCCTGGCAGCACTCGACTGCGATCTGGTGATTTCCAGGTGCTGTCTTGTTTCCTGATCCAGGATCATCGTTTTTTCCTGCTGAAGAGGCACAGCCTTCTGCAGATGTCGTATTTTCTGTTTTTGTGTATCTTCCAGATAATTCAGGAGTAGGGAAAGAGTTCCGGCCAGGACGTGAGGTTCATCCGGGACCAGCTCTTTTCTGTCGGGATCCGGCTCTCCGGCAGCTGATTCGGACAGGACAAGGGATGGATCCTGTGCCAGGGCCTGTTTCCAGTTCCGGGAAATCTGCCGCGACAATACGACTTCGGCGATATCCCGTTCCCTGAGGGCTTTCTGCAGAGCCACCAGCGACTTCTCCCGGATATCATAAAAAAGCTCTCCGGTAGAGAGTTCACAATACAGAACCGAAAGATTCCATCCATCCACATGAACCGCAGCCAGATACTGCTCGCGGCGCGAACCCGTTTCCTCCAGAATGGTTCCAGGAGTCACAATTTTTACAATATCCCGTTCTACCAGGCCTTTGGATGCTGAAGGGTCTGACAGCTGCTCACAGACTGCCACCTTGTATCCCTTGTTGACAAGCCTCTGAATATAATTGTCCGCAGCATGAAACGGAACACCGCACATAGGTGCTTTTTCTCCGTTGCCGGCAGCTCTTCCCGTCAGGACAAGATCCAGCTCCCGGCTGACTGTCTTCGCATCATCGAAGAACATTTCATAAAAATCCCCCAGCCTGTAAAACAGAATTGCATCCGGATTCCGTTCCTTCATACTCAGATAATGATTCATCATGGGGGTATACTTCGTTTTTTCCATGGCCTGATTATACCATGCGATGATATGGTAAAATGATTCTCACATGAAAGGGGGGGCGGGATGAAACATACTGTTCATATCGGCAGGTTGACATTGCGAATGGACTTTGGTCTGGTGGCAATACTGCTTCTGATGGGTCTGACCAGCTGTTTCGCTTTGTACAATGCATTCAATCTCATACGCGATGGATCCGGCATGAGCAACCTCATCAAACAGATTTTCTGGTATGCAGTGGGATTCGCGGTGATGTTTATCATATCCAGTCTGAACAGAAAGATGCTGATGCGAATCATTCATAAAGCCTATACTGTTTTGATGATCTGCCTTCTCTACCTTCTGGCTTCCAGCATTCTGTTCCGGCTGACCGGCCACTCGCTTCCTTTCTCTCCCTGGATCAATGGTGCATTTTCCTGGTTCCGTCTCGGTGGTCTCGGGTTCCAGCCAAGTGAATTCATCAAAATTGTTCTGATTGTCATGGTCTCTGAAATGCTGGCCAGATACTGGAAAACACATACCAGCCCGACCATCCAGGATGATATGCATCTTCTCCTGCAGATTGCCCGGATTGCCCTGCCTCCGCTTGTACTGATTTTCCTGCAGCCTGATACCGGTGTCTGTATCATCATCGCCTTTACACTGCTGGTTCTGATTCTCTGTTCCGGCCTTCGGCGGGAGTATATCTGGCTGATCGTCATTCTGGCTGCCTCAGTCATCGCTCTCTTTTTCTATCTTTACTTTTTCCAAAGAGAACTGATGGTTACACTCTTCTCATCCTACCGGCTGCAGCGCATCGATGCATGGCTGGATCCTGAATCACATATCCTCGGATCCTCCAACCAACTGTATACGGCACTTCTCAGTCTTGGCAGTGCCGGGCTGACTGGATACGGGCTTCAGGCAAACATTATTGCGATTCCGGAAGCCCATACCGATTTCATCTTTGCAGCCTTTGGCCAGTGCTTTGGTCTTCTGGGAACTGTGTTCATCCTTCTTGTCTGCCTTTTGCTGGATCTGTATTTATGCAAAATCGCCTACAATATGAAAAAACCTGCTGACCGGTATATCACCATTGGTGTGATCGCCATGCTTCTCTATCAGCAGATTCAGAACCTGGGAATGATTGTGGGTCTGGTTCCAATCACAGGTGTCACACTGCCTCTGATTTCCTACGGAGGAAGCTCCATTGTTTCATATTTCATTGCATTTGGTCTCATACTCCGAGCCAGTCCCAATGCCCGAAAAGAGTACAGAATAGGCAGAAAAAACAAACTGATGGCTGTCAGAAAAATACAAAAAAGCTGAAGTTCAGGTTCCAATGTCATTCGCTTAACCAAGGCTATCTCCCTGTGGCTTGAATGACTGCTTTAGTCAGGGTGCAGACTTTTTATCCGGAATGAACCGCACTGTGGTTTATTCCGGTTTTTTCGTGACTGATTAGCTTTGAGAGGTTTTTTCATGATGAACAGCAGGAAGAAGCAGAAACATCCTCCGGGAAGAAACCACAGATTTCACTGTTCATCGCTTTTTTCTGCATGGCAGTAAGAAAAGTAATGAGTTTGTCCGGTGTCAATTTCCGTTTTCGGGTTAAATTTGCGACTGGATCCAGACAGTATGGAGCGGTATTTTCGCATACGAAAGACAGAGCGGAGTAATCCTTTAAAGCTGAGTCGACTGAGCAAATTGAATTCATAGGTAAATACCTCCCTTCAATTTCCTGCGGATTATCGATTAAGGCCGGATTTTGTTTGTCAAACCGTTTCTTGATTTTATGAAGAAATATAAAGACAAAAGAGCCTCCGATTATCGAATTAATCGGAGGTTCTGTGTTTATTCATCCTTAAGTGAATGACATTGGTTCAGGTTCTTCAGCTTTTTTGTTTCAGTACAGATTTTTCAGGCGCCGAATATACGAATAGGGCCTGTACCTGACAAACCTTACTTTCTGTTTTGAAAGCCGGATGATGACACCTGTTTCTCCGTCAGGTTTATATTTCAGATTATCATATGAACATACTACATCATGCATCGGCTTTGTCTTCAGTTCTATTGTTCGGCTTCCTTTCATGACATAGGGATTCCGTAATGTATGGTGATTGTGATGAGCAATTGGCATGATTTCTGTAAGCTGAAGGATGCTCAGGCCATCATCTACAATGGCTCCATTCAATGACCGGTTGATTCCTGTGCTTCCAGGCTGTGTGCTGACGCAGATTCCAGATCCATTGGAGCGTTCGAAGAACTCACCATCTATGCTGACGTCGAGAGTAAGCGTCTTCGTGATGGATTCAAGGCGTATTTCATTCAAGGCTCTGAGGACCAGATCCTTCTCCGGAAACACAGCCTCGACCAGCCGGCATTCTTCGAATTCTGCATCTCCGGCCAGAAGCTGGAGCATCTCATCCATTTCATCTGCTGTAAAGTCTGTGAAGAATCCCAGGGTTCCTGTATGTATTCCAATGAACGCCACTGTATCAAGCTGGTCAATATATTCGTGAATTGCACGGAGCATTGTCCCATCACCACCAATGCAGAAAATTCTCTCAGGATATTCTGCATCTTCCTGCCAGGTTATAGCTTCGAGTTTCTTTCTCAATTCACAGGCGAGTCTCTGTGAATGGATATCCCCGCGGTCTACCAAAGCAAAGCGCATAGTATCCCTTCCTTTCTGTTTCGGATAACAGTACTATTTTAACAGAAACGACAGGTGATGAATATGTATGATCAAATCGAACGGGAACTGAAAATTCTCGTAAACAAAGAGCAGTTCTGCCAGATACTCCATTCATATGACTTTGGAAAACCGGTTCTGCAGACCAATGTATATTTTGATGATGATCAGGGATCTGTAAGAAAACTGGGGGCATTGCGCATTCGTACGATTGGTGAGCAGCATATATTTACGTTGAAAATCCGAAGGGACTCCATTACACAGACTGAACTGGAAAAGAAGATACCAGTTGATTCCATCCGTAATATTCAGGACCCTGAAATTCTCGGCTGGCTGAAACAATATGGTATACCGCTTACCGTGAAGCCCTTTGCTGTATCACAAACCAAACGGTACGTATTACATCTCCCGTCAGCAGAGTTATGTCTGGACGAAACGGCATTTGGAGCTCACAGAAACTATTTGGATTATGAAATTGAATATGAATATACAGAAAGCCATGACGGGATTGAGAAATTCAACAGAATACTCTCTAAGATCGGATTGGAATATACAAAAAATGCCCCGTCCAAGCTGGCAAGGGCAGTTTCATATGCTGATGTCTAAAACTTGTGGAGCAATCGATAAATAAAGGATTTTGAGTTGTACTCTTCTTCCTTTTTTTTTAGTTCTTCATATTTCGAAGAAATGGATTCTGTATCCGATAACTGTGTTTTCAATTTCTGATTCTCGGACTCCAGTTCAGATATTTTTTCATCTTTTGTCTGAGTTTCAAGCAGATATGTTTTCTTGGAGTTTTCAAGCTCCAGAAGAAGTCTTTGATTGTACAGCGATTCTATCTGGGAAAATGCTTTCTCTTTTTCTTCTATGATAGCTTTGAGTTTTTCATTTTCATATCTGAGTTCCATTTCCACTGCAGAGACTTCATGTTTCTCTTTGCGAAAATATGTACTCAGACGTTCAACTCCTTCTGCTTTTATGGTAATCCGTCTGGTTTCAGGATTTTTATATTTCCAGTCCTTGTCAGGATTGTCCTTTACCAGTTTCGCGATTGCTTTATCCACTGTATTCCGTGATTTGTTGAAGTGCTGGCAGATCTGGGCAATGTCCATATCATAAAAAACATCTATCGTTTTATCTGAATCCGTCAAACCAATCACTTCCTTTCATCACAGCATCTTACGTATTTCTTAGGATTGCGGTGGCATTATATCATAGCTCTTCCGGACATTCTATGATTTCATATGATACTTGACAGTTGAGTATTATGCCTTAGCCTGATATTCTCTGCAATTCAGATACATTACACGAATATCTTTGCATATGGAATCCGCAATCATATGAACAAAGCATTTTCAAAATTCTCCCTTGATTTTGCCTGTTACCGGAGAATTATAGATATGATTTTCATGTCCAGTTCAATAGGTCCTGATTCTGCCATACTACAGAAGTCATATGATTATTGTTGTGGAAATCATAAACATATAACGAATTGTATGATGGTGTTCCATTTCCAGGCTTGATAGTTATATTAAAGAAGCATTCATGGTTTTCGGGACGATCTCCAGTAGTCAAAACATGAATATTCCCATCATGTCATATGATTTCTATCCTCTGTTCATATTAGGTTTCTGGCACCTATTATTTTCATATTTTTGTCATATATTTTATTGGTCAAGAAACCGACTAATGTTGATACAAGTGTATTCATACCATTTTTTCAATCTATGATCATTCGGAGATTCAGAAGGCTGTCAGGTCAAGTTTTCTTACTGTCATACTTTATTCATATGATTGGTAAGATTTTGAAGACTACTCCAGGATAAGCGATTCAGTGCAATGCCTTATCACTGCATCTTTTTCAGACTCTACTCATATCCGAGATAACGCTTATATGTCAGTGAGTTTCGTCTTCTTATGCTGATTTAATTCTGCTGAGGCACTAATGAATGGTTTCATATTCCGCTCATATTGTTTTCACATGAAAGAACGCCTATTTCATAATTCTTATGAATATACTTTTTCTTGGTGCCCCTTTTGCCGTCTGGTCACTCTGCAAACGAAATATTCATATGAAAATAACATCCTTTTGTCCTGATTACATCATTTCATATGATTTATACCTCCCGTTGGATTATGTAGTCTGATTACTCTTATGATAATAATAGGATAAAGCAACAGTCTGAAGTCTGAATCTGTAGCTTAGGTTTTCTCCCATTAATGGTGCCGTAAGGCTGTAAAACTGTAGAACTATCAAAAGACGTCTTTTCTCAAGCTCATATATTATTCTTATGATTCATCAGAAAGTATGCCATTTTATAATATCCGCGCATATGAAAAAGGAGAGTTCCAGATGAGCTCTCCTTTTTTTTGCTTCTATTCACTTTGAGCATTGATTCTACCTTGAAATGCTCTTTGAAGAGTTCTTGCATCGGAATAATCCAAATGGCCTCCCATAGGAATACCGTTCGCTAATCGTGTGACTTTCACTTTTCCCTGCAGCAATTTTGTCAAATACAATGCCGTTGTTTCTCCATCAACGGTGGGTTCAGTGGCCAGAATCACCTCATCTATATTTTCATTGATACGTTGAATCAGTGTATCGATGTTTAAATCTGACGGCAGGACTCCCTTGGCCATATTTATAGTTCCATTTAATACATGATATTTTCCATTGAAGACCCCGGCTGACTCAAGGGCCTGAAGATCTTTTGGTGACTGCACAACGCAGATCAAACGGTCTGTTCGGTTTGGATCTTTGCAGTACTCACATTCATCTTCATCACAGAGATTTCCACAAATACGACATATATGAATTTCAGATATCTGTTGCAGACTCCTCTCTACTTCTTTTCTCGTTTCCTCATCCCAGTTCAGAGCTTCAAAAGCGTACCGCTCTGCTGTTTTCATCCCAACACCTGGAAGCCTTCTGAATGCGGCAATCAGATTTTCGAATTTGGCAGGATACATAGTTACTCCTTTCAGTCATTTATGATTTTCAGATTTGGAAACATCACCCGAAGTTCCTCCTCTGTAGATTTCATATGACCAACATCTACTTCACATGTTTGAATGGTCGGGGCTGCAGGGAATGTTCCTGATTTCATACATGCCCTGAATGTATCCAGTACTTCTTTATACCTGGATGCTGACACTGCAATCACGGCTTTCCTTGTACCTGTGAGCAGTTCCATGAAATCTTCAAAGCCTTCAGCTTTCTGGAGATCATTGATCGCGTCCGACTCCATCTGTTTTGAAGTATATACGATTATATAGTTGCTGCCAGAAGCTGCAAGCTTCGCATTGGCAACTGCTCTCGCATATTTTCCTGACTGCAGAGAGCCACTGAATGTCATACGGGTTTTCCATGCTGACATATCCTTTTCGCGTAAAGATTTATCAGCTGTATGAAGAAGACCGACAATCTGGTCATTCGTATACTCTGGTGTTTCGAGTGGATCAGGTGTCGCTTTCTTCTTCAGAGATGTTTCACGTGAAACATCAGATTCTGATTTCACATTCTGCTTCTCAGTGACAGGTTTATTTACACTTCCAGCCGTTTTGGAATCTGATTCACCGATATTTTCCGATAAATTTCTGACGGGTATCTGAACGGGAACTGATGAATCATATTCAGAATTGATTGTTTCATGTTGTACGTACTTCAGAAGGACAGCCTCCAGATAATCCAGGACGCTGGATGCATGGGAATATTTTGGATATACATCCATGAGTTCTTTCAGGAAACGGGTTCTGAATTCTATGGATGCTTTTGAGAATGACGCCTGCAGCAAATGTTTTCTTTCCTCTGACAAAAGTGTAGTTTCAGAAGAGCAGGAATAAATCAGGCTATCCTTTACCAGTGTGATCAGGTCAGCAGTGAACCGTTCGAGATCCATTCCGTTGTCATACAGGGTCTTGATGGCATCCATAAGCTGATCAGCCTGGCCGCGCTGCAATAAGCCGAAAATATCGCTGATGTCAGCATCTGAAACAACGCCATACACAGCTCGTATATCTTCGGCTGTTAAATGCTCAGGCTCGTATGCAATACACTGATCCAGAATAGATAATGCATCTCTCATCCCTCCATCAGAAAGCAGGGAAATCTGTTCAGCAGCTTGCTGATCCAGTACTGTTCCCTCCTTCTCTGCAATCTGCAGCAGCCTCTGACGGATTTCATTCTGGGGGACCTTTTTAAAGTCGAATCTCTGACATCTGGACAGAATGGTTGGTAATACCTTATGAGGTTCTGTTGTTGCGAGAATGAATACGACATGAGCCGGAGGTTCTTCAATTGTTTTTAGAAGAGCATTGAACGCTCCTGCCGTCATCATATGGACTTCATCGATTATATAGATTTTGTATTTACCCATCATTGGGGCATACTTTACTCTTTCAACAAGATTTCTGGCTTCTTCCACACCATTGTTGGAAGCAGCATCAATTTCCACAATGTCCGGATGATCGACAGCCATACAGTTTTCACAATGCCCGCAGGGCTTCACTCCATCGGAAGTACAGTTGAGCGCTCTAGCAAATATTTTGGCAGCGGATGTTTTTCCAGTTCCCCTGGGACCGCAAAACAGATATGCATGTGAGATTCTGTCGTTCTGAATTGCGTTCTGAATCGTACGGACAATCTGCTTCTGACCTGCCATATCCTCGAAGACCGCTGGTCGATATTTTCTGTATAATGCCTGGTAGGCCATAAGCATCCCCCTTTTCGTTACATATTATAACGTAAAAGCAGGCTTCCATTTTCAGCACCCGAAGCCTGCCTGTATTTTCTTTTTCTGCTTTGTTCTCTGTCGTTTCTGTCTGAAAAAATCGCGCAGCAGTGTACCGCACTCCGTTTGAAGACATCCGGAGTCTACTGCCGGATGGTGATTGAATTCCGGTATTGAAAATACATTCAGACAGGATCCGACACATCCGCCTTTAGGATCACTGGCTCCGAACACAACTCTCGATACTCTCGACTGTATAAGAGCACCTGCACACATGCAGCACGGCTCCAGTGTGACATACATTGTGCAGTCATCCAGTCTCCAGCTTCCAAGATATTCTGCCGCTTTACGGATAGCCATGATTTCAGCATGACCTGTGGGGTCCTGAGTCTCTTCACGCGAATTCCAGCCCCAGGCGATGATTTTATCATGTTTTACGATTACACAGCCAACTGGAACTTCATCCAGCTGTGCCGCCCAACGGGCTGCCGTCAGTGCTTTGTGCATATACCATTCATCATTGTGTTCCATCTGAATGCCTCCCGCTGTAAAAGGTATAAAAAAACTGCCGCACATAACAGAGCATTACTTAGGGCTGCTTAGTTCCCTATCTGACCCGGTTCATAAGATGCTATTGCAGCAGCAGATTCAATATATCATTTCCACAAAAAAAAGGGAAGGATTACTCCTTTCCCTTTGGCATCAGAACGGACTTTCCACCCATATATGGCTGAAGAGCTTTCGGAATCCGTACAGATCCATCGGCCTGAAGATTGTTTTCCAGGAAAGCAATCAGCATGCGGGGAGGGGCTACACAGGTATTGTTCAGAGTGTGAGCGAAATACTTGGAGCCGTCTTCGCCGCGAACCCTGATTTTCAAACGCCGCGCCTGTGCATCTCCCAGATTCGAGCAGCTGCCCACTTCAAAGTATTTTTGCTGCCTGGGGCTCCATGCTTCCACATCCACAGACTTTACTTTCAAGTCTGCCAGATCACCTGAACAACACTCCAGTGTTCTCACCGGGATGTCCAGGGTTCGGAAGAAATCCACAGTGTTCATATACAGTCTGCTAAACCAGTCTGCACTGTCTTCCGGTTTGCATACAACGATCATTTCCTGTTTCTCAAACTGATGAATTCGATACACTCCCCGTTCTTCAATCCCATGGGCCCCTTTTTCTTTTCTGAAACACGGCGAGTAGGAAGTATATGTATAAGGGAGATTCTTTTCTTCAAGAATCTGATCGATGAATTTTCCAATCATGGAATGTTCACTTGTTCCAATCAGATACAGATCTTCTCCTTCGATTTTGTACATCATTCCATCCATCTCGGCAAAAGACATCACTCCGGTCACAACATTGGATCTGATCATATATGGTGGAATCACATATGTGAATCCCCGATCAATCATAAAATCCCGGGCATAGCTCAAAACAGCCGAGTGCAGTCTTGCTATGTCGCCCATCAGATAATAAAAGCCGTTTCCGGATACTCTGCCGGCACTGTTCAGATCAATACCATCAAAAGTCTCCATGATTTCTGTATGATAGGGGACTGCAAAATCAGGTGTGACAGGTTCTCCAAACTTCTGCAGTTCAACATTTTCTGAGTCGTCTCTGCCAATCGGTACAGAAGGGTCGATCATCTGAGGAATCTGCAGCATTTTGGATGTTACAGAATCTCTCAGTTCATTTTCCCTCGCAGTCATTTCTTCCAGTCTGCAGGCTATTTCAGATACTTCTTTTTTTACGGTTTCGGCTTCTTCCTTCTTACCCTGTTTCATCAGAGATCCAATTTCTTTGGACACTGTTTTTCTTCTGGAACGGAGCTGGTCTGCTTCCTGCTGAATAATTCTCAGTTCCTGGTCTTCTTCAATCACCTGATCAACAAGTACAAGTTTATGATCCTGAAATTTTTTCCTTATGTTTTCTTTCACTGCATCCGGATTCTCCCGGACAAATTTTATATCAAGCATGTTCCCTCCTGTTGTCTGCAGTGATTATATCACAGGGAAAAACCGGCCAGCCGCAAGGCAGATATCAGCCTGTGATCGGGATGTTATCTCTTCACCCAGGAGATTTTACCCCTTTACCGAATCATATACACAGACAGGTACAGAAGCTTAAAGAAAGCCAGATTCTGTACAAATTCAGGAGCAGAAAACTGTAGTAAATTCCGATATGATTCAGCCGAAACAATCGAACAAGAACTGATTATACCTTTGACGTACCACCTGTGATAAAGGTCATTCTCAAGATCTGAGGATCAGCATAAAAGCGAAAAACAGTCCTGGATATTTGTTATTTATACTTTTATAAACTTAATCTCTGTCTGTGATTCCGATCACAGACCTGAAATTCAGAAAGAGTATACAGCTTGTATCCTTTCATCCAGCAGTCTGGCAGTGTCAGAATCAGAGCTATCTAGAATGTCAGGTAATTGTTCCCTGGACTTTGGAATTGCAGGACAGACCGAAGCGGAGAACAGAAAACCCTGCAGCAGATGGATCCTGTGTTCTTCATCAAACAGAAACATCTTCTTCATTGATTTCTGATGCCCTGGATCTATGAAAAGCACTGGCTATATATCCTCAGTTTTCTGAATGAGGCTGGCTTCCTGTTTGGTATACAGGAATATACCTGATTTGTACCGGATGATGCGATTATGGAAAGAAGAAGCTGAACAGAATATACAATCAGCATATATCAACTTTTATAAAGAAAACCCCCTCACAAAAAGGGGGTTCTTTGAGTATCTCAATCCATTGTCTGATTTTCAGACCCGTGTTCAATTATACATGCTGAACACAGACCTCAAATCCATGAAACAAATCACTCCAGGGAAGAATCATCTGAACCGGTTTCAATCGATTCATCCACTTCCAGATCACCGGTATTCACGTTCTCTTTCAATTCATCCTGTTCGGATTGACCTCTCTCTTCCTCGGAAATATGTATTTCCGCAAGCTCTTCATCTTCAGGATGAACCAGTGACAGTCGGGTCACAGTAGCGCCATCATTCAGATTGATCAATTTGAGTCCCTGGGTCTGTCGACTGTACAAGCCCACATCTTTCAGGCTGATTCTGATCATGATGCCATCACTTGCAACAATCATTGCATCTTCATCTCCATGAACTGCCATGACAGAAACAAGAGGTCCTGTTTTTTCAGTCATATGAATGGCATACATTCCTTTTCCGCCGCGGCTCCGCCTGGTAAATTCTTCCACTGATGTCCGTTTGCCAAATCCATTTTCACTGACTGAAAGAAGGGTGTCGCCTTCATGTGTAAGAGCCAGTCCAACCACTTCACCACCATCTGTATTGAAGCCCGAAACTCCGGCAGCAGTGCGTCCCATCATCCTGATTTGCGATTCGTGGAACCGGATGGCCTTCCCTTTGGAGCCGGCAATGATCACATCGTCATCACCTGTAGTTCCCTTGACGAACTTCAATTCGTCATCCGGTCTGAGACCAATCGCTATCTTGCCATTCCGGTTGATCGAATCAAATTCACCGACAGCTGTCCGCTTCACGACACCGTTTCTGGTCACAAAAATCAGGCTCTTGAATCCTTCTTTGTTTTCAGGAACCGGCAACAGTGTCCGAATGGTTTCTCCCGGCTGCAGATCCATGACATTGACAATCGGGGTCCCTTTGGCTGTGCGGGAAGCATTGGGAATATTATAGCCTTTCAGGCGATAGACGCGACCCTGATTGGTAAACAGAAGCAGATGGCTGTGAGTCGACATGGAAACCATATGTTCCACGTTGTCTTCATCATTCAATGTCAGTGACTTGATGCCTTTTCCGCCTCTGTTCTGAGCATGATACATGCTGACAGGCTGGCGTTTGATATAACCGGAGGCTGTCATGGTGATGATCACATGTTCTCTGGGAATCAGGTCTTCATCATCCATATCCACATAGTCGGTTGATATTTCAGTACGTCGCTTGTCGCCATACTTCTGTACGATTTCGGTCAAATCATCTTTGATGATCTGCACAACACGTTCTTCCCGATTCAGAATATCTTTGTAATCTTCAATAGCCTGGATCAGGGCATCATATTCAGATTCAATTTTGTCCCGCTCCAGACCGGACAGCCGCTTCATCTGCATAGCCAGGATGGCTCTGCTCTGTTCATATGAAAATCCAAATTTCTCACAAAGCTCTGCATTCAAACCCGCTTCATCACTCCGGCTGTTTCTGATGGTTGTGATGATCTCATCCAGATGATCCAGTGCAATGCGCAGACCCTCCAGTATGTGTGCACGCTCCTGTGCTTTTTTCAGATCGAATGCAGTTTTCCTTCTGATCACTTCCACCTGATGTTCAACATAATCGCGGATGATTTCCTTCAGACTGAGCTGCCTCGGCCTTCCGCCTTCCAGTGCAAGCATGTTGATGCCAAATCCGGACTGCAAAGGTGTCAGATGAAACAGCTGGTTCAGTATCACGTCTTCCTGTGCATCCTTTTTCAGATCCATGACAATCCGGATGCCTTCTCTGTTGGATTCATCGTTCAGGTACGTGACGCCCTGGATCGCCTTGTCCCGGATCAGAGCAGCCATCTTCGCAATCAGGCTGGCTTTGTTCACAGAAAAGGGTATCTCATAAAAGACAATCCGTTTTCTTCCACCTGTGAGCTCTTCCACACGATACCGGGAACGGACCTGTAAAGAACCACGCCCTGTCTCATAGGCCTGCCGGATACCCTTTCTGCCAAGAATGATGCCCCCTGTCGGAAAATCGGGTCCCGGCAAAAATTCCATCAGTTCCGGGATCGTGATATCCGGATTATCCATATAGGCACAAACTGCCTCAGCTGTTTCTTTCAGGTTATGCGGAGGAATGTTTGTTGCCATTCCCACTGCGATGCCCATGGAACCATTCACAAGCAGATTCGGTATTCTTGACGGAAGGACAACAGGTTCCTTTTCCTCACCATCATAGTTGTCCACAAAATCCACTGTGTCCTTGTTGATATCACGCATCATTTCCATGGAAATTCTGGACATACGGGCTTCTGTATACCGCATGGCTGCAGCTTCATCTCCATCCAGAGATCCAAAGTTGCCATGACCATCCACAAGTGGATATCGATAAGAGAAATCCTGTGCCATTCGTACCATGGAATCATACACTGCCGTATCACCATGGGGATGATACTTGCCTATGACTTCTCCAACGATTCTGGCACTTTTCTTGTGTGCAGACCCCGGGGTCATATTCAAACTGTTCATCGCATGCAGAATACGTCTGTGAACCGGCTTCAAGCCGTCCCGTACATCCGGGAGCGCACGCTGCACGATAACGGACATAGAATAGTCCAGGAAAGAATCCTTCATTTCACTGGCAATGTCCACAACCTCATATCCGTTGTTCTTTTCCAATTCGTCCATGTGTCCTCCTAGTAATCAAGATTGGCGTAGACGGCGTTTTCCTGGATAAATTCTCGCCGCGGATCCACATCGTCTCCCATCAGCATACTGAAAACCGAATCAGCATCCATTGCATCGTTGATGGAAACCTTTTTCAGGATTCTCTGCTCAGGATCCATTGTAGTTTCCCACAGCTGTTCCGCATCCATTTCCCCCAGACCTTTGTAGCGCTGGATTTTCACACCATCTCCAAATTCAGAAAGAATGGGTGCCATTTCCGCATCTTTATAGGCATACGCCACTTTCTTGCCCTTCTGGACCTTGAACAGCGGCGGCTGTGCAATATAAACATACCCGCCTTCGATGACAGGCCGCATAAATCTGTACAGGAAAGTGAGCATCAGCGTCTGAATGTGGCTTCCATCCACATCCGCATCGGTCATGATGATGATTTTGTGATACCTGAGCTTGGAGACATCCACATCATCCTGTACACCGCATCCGAAGGCGGTGATCATGCTGCGAATTTCTGCATTTTCGAAAATACGGCCGATTCGGGCTTTCTCCACATTCAGGATTTTTCCTCTCAACGGAAGAACCGCCTGTGTTTTTGCATCCCGTCCCTGTTTTGCGCTGCCTCCGGCGGAGTTGCCCTCGACAATGAAAATTTCACATTCTTCCGCATCCTTGGAACTGCAGTCCGTGAGCTTTCCCGGCAGAGAGGTAATTCCATCCAGAGCCGACTTCCGTCGTGTCAGTTCCCTGGCCTTTCTGGCAGCAACGCGTGCCTTGCTGGCCACCATGGCCTTTTCCACGATGGTTTTGGCTGCTGCGGGATTTTCCATGAAGAACCGGGTGACTTTCTCCCCGACAATGCCTGACACAATTTTCCGGACTTCCGAATTGCCCAGCTTGGTTTTGGTCTGTCCTTCAAACTGAGGATCCGGATGCTTGATGGATACAATCGCGACAAGCCCTTCCTTTACATCATCCTGGGTCAGACTTTCGTCGGCTTTGATCATTTTGTTGTCCCTGGCATACTTGTTGATCACACGGGTCAGAGCCATCCGGAATCCGTCTTCATGGAAACCGCCTTCATGGGTGTGAATGTTGTTTGCGAATGAGTAGATCTGTGTCTGGTACCCGTCATTGTACTGCAGGGCCGCTTCTGCAAAGATTCCATCCTGCAGGCCTTCAACATAAATCACGGGCTCGGATACCACTTTTTTGCCTTTGTTCAAAAAGGACACATATTCGATGATACCGCCCTCATACTTGTAATCATGTTTGACAGGGGGGTCACACCTCTGGTCAGTCAGTGTCAGCCGTATGTCTTTGTTCAGGAATGCAAGCTGCCTGAGGCGTGTATTCAGCTGCTCGAAATCATAGACTGTCGTTTCTGTGAATATGGCAGGATCGGCCTTGAACCTAACAAGAGTTCCGGTTTCCTCTGTGGTCCCGGTCTGTCTGAGTGGCGCCACGGTATGGCCTCCATTCTCAAACCGGATGAAATACTCTTTTCCACCCTGAAAAATTGTCACTTCCATCCACTCGGAAAGAGCATTCACCACTGAAGCGCCCACTCCATGCAGACCTCCGGAGACCTTGTATGCACCTCCACCGAACTTTCCGCCGGCGTGCAGTACTGTCATGATGGTTTCAACAGCGCTCAAACCTGTTTTTTCATGAATTCCCACAGGCATTCCCCGGCCATTGTCCCTGACAGAAATCACATTGCCTTCTTCTATCACCACATCGATCTGACTGGCATATCCGGCCAGGGCTTCGTCTATGCCATTGTCCACGATTTCCCATACTAGATGGTGAAGGCCTCTCGAGCTGGTGGATCCGATGTACATGCCGGGGCGCATTCTGACAGCTTCCAGTCCGTCAAGAACCTGTATATCGTCTGCGGTATAGGAGTGGTCAACAAAAGTCGCTTCGTTTTCCAGTTCCTCGAACCGTTTCTTTTCTTCACTGTGACTCATTCTGTTTGTCCTTTCCGTTGATTTCCTTTTTGATATGATGCACGCAGACCATCCGGTTTCCAAAATCTGCCTGAACCGGTTCGGCTGCAGTAATAAAAACCTGCATATTCTCAGGGATAAGATCGATCAGTTTCTGTCTCCGGACCGGATCCAGTTCACTGAACACATCATCCAGAAGGAAAACCGGATACTGGCCGGTTTTTTCCTGAATGATGCTGCACAGCGAAAGCTTGAGGGCCAGCAGAGCTGACCGCTTCTGGCCCTGGCTTCCGACGGCAGACATCGGATAGCCATTCAGCAGAAAAACAAGATCATCCTTATGTATACCGTCTCCTGTGACAGAAAAGCGCAGATCCCGTTCTCTGGTTTTCCGGTACAGATCTTGCATCTGTGTTTCGAGATTTCGTTCCGTATCCACAAAGGTCCGATACTGAATTTCGAGATGTTCTGTCCCTCCGGAAAACACAGGATAAAATTCCCGGAGTCTTTCATTCAGCCGGTTGACGAATCCCTGCCTTTGACGGATCACCGTTCCCTGTGTATCCACAAGCTGCTCTGTAACTGTCTCCAGCAGGAATGGTTCGGGCTGTTTTTTTTTCAGCAGTGCATTCCTGTTTTTCAGGAGTTTCTGCGTCGTCCGCAGAGCAGAAGTATAACTTTGAGAAAGTTTGACCAGTTCGGTATCCATGAACCTTCTTCGAAGAACCGGTGCTCCGGAAAAAAACATCATGTCATCGGGAGAAAACAGAACCGCGTTCAAAGTGCCGACGAACCTGGAAAAGGAAGCAACCGGATTGCCGAAGCGGAACAGCTTCTTTTTTCCGGCTTCGTGATGAATCCGCAAGGGTTCCTTGATTCCTCCATGTTCACAGACAGCATCAATGGAAAAGGATGGCTGCCCATGTTCAGTCAAATCACGCAGATTTCGGGTTCTGAAAGACCTGAGATTTGAAATATAGGCAATGGCTTCAATGATATTCGTTTTTCCCTGCGCATTGGCTCCTTCGAGAATGTGGATGGCACCTGGTTCAAACCGGAACACCGATTCATGGTAACTGCGGAACTGATGCAGATGAAGTTCCAGAAGATTCATTGGATATGAATGATTTTTCTGCCTGTCTCCACGGTATCACCGGATCTGATTTTCCGTCCGCGTCTGTCATCCTTCTCGCCGTTCACCAGAACGGTTTCCTGTGCCAGATAAGCCTTGGCTTCTCCGCCGCTGGAAACGATGTTACACACTTTCAGAAGCTGAGACAGGGTGATGTACTCGTCTTGTAGTTCTATCAGCATAAATTCACCTCATCATAGTGTATTATACTATAAAATGATACATTTTACCATGATGGAATAAGAATTTACAAGTATAATCGCTATCCAGCATAAAAAAAAGCAGAGAATGTGGAATTCTCTGTCATTTTGGATGATTGTTTTTCCTTCAGTCAAAAGAACGAACCGGAACCACCACCATCAACGTGCTGGCATCTTCTGTATCCATGATCCGAATGGGCTTGAGCTGCCCTGAAAATGCAAATTCCGTCTGCTCCCCCTTCAAAGCCTTCAGGGCATCCAGAACATAACTTCCGTTCAGGGTCACACTCATGGGTTCACCGGTCCAGCTTGCGTTTTTCAGACGTTCATCTGAATTTCCGATTTCTGCAGCCCGGACCTTTATCCTTACAGCCTGTTCACTGCAGTCCAGCTTGATGAGATGCACATTGTCGTTTTTCATGAAGTTGGTACGGTCGATTGCCCGGAAAAGTTCCTGTGTATCAACTGTCAGGCGGCTTACAAATTCTGTCGGAATGATCCGGTCCACAGGAGGGAAGGTTCCATCCAGAAGCCGTGACTGAATGATGGTTTTGCCGAAGACAAACTGTATTTTTCTCCTGTCCGCAAATATGTCGATGGAATCTGAATCAGACAAAGACTTCATGACCTCATTCAATGTCCTGGCTGAAATTGTAATGTCAAATGTCTGATCCTGATTCAGCTGCAGGGTTTTACGGGCCAGACGATAGGTGTCTGTTCCACTGCAGTGCAGCTCATTTCCCGCAATCCGGAAATTGACTCCAGATAAAACAGGACGACTGTCCTTGTCGGAGCAGGCAAAGGCCGTACTTGAGACAATTTGTCGGAATTCATCCGGAGAGAGCACAAAATGTCCCTGCGGCCTCGAAAAATCGATAAAAGGGTATTCGTCGGCCGATGAACTGTTGATGTTGAAGGTGCCGTTCTCGGTTGTCAGTCTGACAAGAGTGTAGTCCATCAGTTCCATGCCGACTGTATCGCAGTCCAGTTTTCGGACAATGTCCAGAATGTATTTTGATTCCACGCAGACAGAGCCTGTGGATTCGATTTGCAGCCGGTTCATTTCTCCAGGTGTAATGGCAGTCTGAATGGCGACATTTGAGTCGCTTCCGGTAAATACAATCCGGTCCTCCCTGACATCGATCAGGATTCCTGAAAGAGCAGGCAATGGAGAAAAAGGGCTGACAGCCCGGGCTGCAGTGGACAGTTTATCCTGCAGATATCTTCGGTCAATGCTGAATTTCATACTTTCCTCCGGATCTATGTAAGACGCTGTTTTTCGAGTGCGTTTTTCTCGTTCGCCGATAATCTTAACACAAAAAAATTGCAATAGGAAAAGCAGATTCTGCGGTTGTTGCAGATTACATTTTTCTTAAGTCATAACAATAAGGCGGGGGAAAACAGGGGAAAAACCGGTCAACCCTGCATTCTGAGGCGTCTTTCGGTCATTCCGTCGGGGGATAACCCCGGGGATTCACTGGAGAGATTCCTGGATCCTGGTTACAGCAAGTGAAAACGCCTGATCCTGTCGTATCAGTTTTTCTGCCCGCTCGTAGGAGCTTGCGATTGTCTTGTGATCCCGTCCACCGAGCTGCTGACCAATCTGAGAATAGGAAGTGTGAAGAAGTTCCCTGGCCAGATACACACAGATATGACGGGCATTCACGATGGCTTTCTGCCTGGATTTTCCCTCGAGATCCGAGCAGGTCAGTCCATAGAAATTTGTCACAGCCTTTTCGATCTTGTGCAGAGTCAGTTCCTTCTGTCTGTCCACGATTGGTTCATTGACCAGAACGGCTTTGGCAAACGCCGTATCGATGACCTCGGGATTTTCGAGAGTGGCGGAAAATATCAGACGGTTGAGCGAACCTTCCAGGTTTCTCACATCATTGGAAAAAGTGCTGGCCAGATAGTCAATGACATCATCCTGTATCCTGATCTGCTCTTCTTTTCCCTCGATCCGCTTTCTCAGAATGGCGCGGCTGGTATCGAATTCCGGCCGGCTGATGGAAACAGTCAGCCCGGATGTGAATCTGGATATGAGGCGGGCCTGAAGGCCGGACAAATCCTGCGGATGAATATCCGATGTCATCATGACCTGCGTATTTTGAGAGATCAGTTCGTTGTAAACAGTGAAAAATATTTCCTGACTGCTTGATCGCCGAAGATTCTGAATATCATCCAGAAGGAAAAAGTCACAGTCAGTGAGTCTGCTTTTGACTGAATCCACAGTCTTTGACTTCATAGCTTCAATGAGCAGATCCACGAATGTGTTTGCATCCATATAGATGACTTTGTCTTCCGGGCGGTTGAGTCGAAGCCAGTTTCCAGCTGCATGCAGCAGGTGTGTTTTTCCCAGTCCGGAATTTCCATAAATCATGATGGGATTGAAGGCTCGTATCCCGGTCTGAATGCAGCTGTTGTAGACGGCTGCATAGGCTTCCTTGTTGCTGGTTCCTTCCACAAAGCTGTCAAAGGTGTATTCCGGATTGAATCTTGCCTGAAGAAGAGGAACCGATGGTGTAGCCGGTGGAGTGGAAGGAAAAGATGGAGCAGGTTCCGTCTGCTGCTCCACCCGGTCTGTCAGCTGCAGGGAGACAGGGGTTCCTGTCTGTTCACACAGAAGTGTTTCAAACAGAGCCTGTTCCTGACGGAGAATGGACTGCGTGATTCTTGAAGGACAGTAGACTCTGGCGGTCTGCGGGTCCAGATATACCAGACGAGTCCGTGAGATCCAGTCCCGGCATGTCACCGGATCGATTTCCCCCTGGGAACGTACTGATTCGAGGATATGTTGCCAAATCTGATCAAGATCCGGAGAGTTCATGCATTTGTTCCTTTCCAGCGGTTTGCGTTTCCTATTCATTATACAAAAAAGCAGGACGTAATCAGGTTTTCCCGGGGAAAACTTTTCCGTGAATGGGGCCTTTTTTCTCCCCATGGGGAAAACTGGGTAGAAGTGCCTGACAGTTTTTCCCCCTTCCCCCGACTTATCCCAGCCATTTTCACTCGGAATCCCTTTTAATTGCAGGGGTTGAGTGAGTTTTCCCCCGACTTTTCCCCATCTGTAAAATATCGGGGAAAACCTTGCAGGGCATATACAGGAATCAGGGGATAATCACCGGGAATAGTCCCCGAATAATACGATAGTTCAAGTCCGCTTACTGCAGTCAGGGGAAAACTATGGGGAAAACAATTAAAAGATGGGGAAAACCAGGGCATAAAATCTGCAAACTGTGTCCCATTTTATTCTAGTATTGGGGATACTGCATATATATTAAGGTAGTGAATGACGAGCCGTGATACCGGACTCGCGTATTTTTTCCCTTTTTGTTTGACAGAGAACATTGACAGTGCATATAATCATGAAGCAATCTTATGTGACTAGAAGCAAGGGCAGACCGGGGGTGTAGACGAATGAAAAGAACATATCAGCCGAGCAAAATCAAGCATCAGAGAACGCATGGGTTCCGCGCCCGCATGGCAACAGTCGGCGGTCGCCGGGTACTTTCCCGCAGACGTGCGAAAGGCAGAAAAGTATTATCCGCATAGAAATCACCGGAAGGTGATTTTTTTGCGATTGGCAGAATCAGAATGAAAAAAGCAGACAGAATTTTAAAAAACCGGGAGTTTTCCTCCATCATTTCCCAGCGGCATATCGTCAAAACGCCATCCTTCATCCTCTACTGGCAGCCAAGGGCAGGAAAGAGGGCCAGAGTCGGCATTTCAGTGGGAAAGAAACTCGGCAATGCAGTCCACCGGAATCTTGTCAAGCGGCAGGTACGTTCCATGGTGGATTGCATATTTCAATTCGATGAGGACTATGATACGATTTTAATCATCCGGCCTGTTTACGCCCGGCACTCCTATCAGGAAAACCTGGAAGAACTCCGGAGTGCCAGAAAACGTCTCGGCCAGACTAACCGAAACAAAAAAAGGGGGAACCGCAACTATGCGCAGTAAATGGAAGATTCTCTTTCTTTGCGGATTTGTCCTCATGGGGCTGGCAGGCTGTTCAGCACCCCGGGGTACAGACGGAAAGACCAAAGTAGACCAGATCATTGCAAGTGAAAAAATTGAAATTCCGAAGAGTCAGGTCAATACCACCGAAATCGGTGATGAAACACTGAAAAAGGAATACGGCAAACTCAAAGACAGTGACACGATCACGATCGAACCCACCGGCTTTGGAGCAACGTTGTCGCAGAGCTGGTTCGACGGCCTCATTGTGTGGCCGATCGCCCAGCTGATCAACGTATTCGCCAGCTGGACGGATGCCGGTGTCGGCATCATTCTGGCGACGCTGCTCATTCAGCTCGTTGTGTTCGCATTCACGTATAAATCCCAGCTGGCTTCCCAGCGGATGCAGGAAATTCAGCCTGAGCTGACCAGAATCCAGAACAAATACAAAGACAAGACAGACGACCGGTCCCGGATGCTTATGGCGCAGGAGACCCAGAAGATTTACCAGAAGTACGACATCCATCCCTTTGGGACCATTCTGGTGACCTTCATACAGCTGCCAATCATGATGGGCATGTATTATGCCACCATGCGGGCCAGTGCAGTCGTCTATGGATCTTTCCTGGGAATGTCTCTGTCGGAAACCCCGATCGAAGCATTCAAGAGCCTGGGAACCGGCAGTGTGCAATGGGGCCCGATCATCATTTATCTGCTTATGATCGTCATGCAGATCGTGTCCCTGAAACTTCCGCAGTGGCTGAAAAAGTACGATGACAAGAAAAACGGAGTCCGCCGGAAGAAATATCTCAAGGAAAACGACAACCCCATGGCCAGCACCATGAACATGACCATGTACTTCACCACAGCCATGATTGCCTTCATGTACCTGTCCTGGCCCATTGCCATGTCTTTCTACTGGTTTGTGTCCAGCTGTGTCAGATCTCTCATGCAGCTGTATATGCATTTCGTTCTGATGAAGAAGCAGCAGAAGAAGGCTGCGTAGCGAATCGAAAGAGGGAACAGTATGGAGTTTTCCAGATTTACAGGCAAGACGCTGGAAGAAGCCCTGCAGGCGGCCGCCGCAGACAAAGAGTGTTCTGTCGAGGAACTTTCCTATACAGTGACGGAAGAAAAAGCCGGATTTCTCGGTATAGGACGAACGGTGGAAGTGGAAGTCTGGTGTGAGAAAGATGTCCGGACATTCATCCACGACTATATCCAGACGTACTTTGAGAATGCCGGCCTGGATGGAACAACAGAAATCGAACAGGACAAAGACGGATTCTACCGGATCACGGTGGATACTGCCAACAATGCCATTCTCATCGGAAGAGCCGGCAAGAGCCTCCAGGCATTCAACCGCCTGGTCAAATCCGCTGTCTCTGCACAGTTCAGAAAAAGAATCCGTCTCCTGATCGATGTGAACGGTTATAAACAGGACCGCTATGAAAAGCTGACCAGAATGGCCATCCGACAGGCCAGGGATGTCAGACGGACAAAGGTGGATGCAGTCCTGGATCCGATGCCTGCCGACGAACGGAAAGTCATTCACAATGCACTGGCTGATATGAAGGACATCTCCACAAAAAGCGAGGGAGAAGGAGCAGCAAGACGGCTTCATATTCTCTATACGCCCGGCAAGGAAACAGAATAACACGAACGGGAGACACTCCCGTTTTTTCTGTTGATGACAAATGCTCAGGCTGCCTGCCAGAGCCGAACTATACGATTCATAGTGCAAAGGAGTATAACAGATGAAAATCATAGCAGGACTGGGAAATCCAGGGACAAAATATGAAAACACCCGGCACAATGCCGGATTTATGGCTGTGGATGAGCTGGCAGACCGGCTGGGTCTGGTTTTTTCACAGGAGAAATTTTCGAGTCAGTTCGCTAAAGGCAAAATCAACGGCGAAGATGTGGTGCTGCTGAAGCCGCAGACCTATATGAATGACTCGGGAATCGCGCTGCGGCAGTGCCTGGATTACTACAAGGCCTCTCCCCAGGATGTGGTGATTCTCTATGATGATGTGGATTTGCCTGTGGGAAAAATCAGAATACGCCAGAAAGGGAGCGCCGGCGGACATAATGGAGTAAAAAGCGTCATACACTGCATATTTACGAATGAATTTGACAGAATACGCATTGGAATCGGCAAAGATCCGCAAATTCCGATGATTGGCTGGGTCCTGGGCAAGTTCCCTTCCGAACAGAAGCAGGATCTTCAGACCGCTCTGGATGCTGCCGCAAAAGCAGCTGAAGACATCATCCTGAATGGAACCATGCATGCCATGAACAGTTACAACGCAAAAAAGGTATGATTTGCCCATGACACAGGAAATTCGAGACTGGCTCAAACACAACCCTGCTGTCCATGCCCTCATGGACGGAGAAAACAGGCTTGGGAATCTGTTTCCCATGGAAGAAGCACTGGTCCTTGCCAGTGCCTTTTCTGCTGACAGAAAAACCCGGATCATCATAAAGAAAGACCGCTATGCGGCACAGCAGCTGTATGCAAGACTCAATCCGCTGGTGGAGGACGTGCTGCTGTTTACCAGCGACGAAAGTCTGCGGGTACAGGAAATCGCTTCCAGTCCCGAGGAGAAGGAAGAACAGCTGGATGTGCTGCAGCAGCTGGCAACTGAAGAAAAACCCCGTCTGATCATCACGAACACAGCCGGCTTTCTGCGCTTTCTTCCGGACAAAGACCTGTTTGCTTCCCTGATTTTTGACCTGAAACCGGGAATGGAACTGGATATGGCGTCCCTGAAAAAAGCGCTCAACAGAGCCGGATATTCAAAGGTGAATTATGTGGACCGTCCTCTGACCTACGCAAGCCGGGGAGGAATCGTGGATATATTCACGCTGGAATACGATCATCCGGTCCGGATCGAGTTTTTTGACACAGAAATCGACTCAATCCGTTTCTTCGATGAGAATTCACAGCGTACCATCCAGACCACGGACTGCGTAAGGATCGTTCCGGCCACCGATCTGCTGTTCACAGAGAATCAGGTGGCTGAAATAGAAACAAAAGCCCGGGACCTTCTGAAAACTGCAGTGTCCCGTCTGGATGAGGAAGCGGCCCGGAGTCTCACGGAACAGGTGGAGGAAGACCTCCGGGGGCTGCGGACATATGACACTGCGGCCAGTCTGTACAGGATGTTTTCCCTGACATCCGCAGCAAGTCTGCTGGATTACGTCCCGGGAACTGTCATTCTCTCCAGCGAAGAAGAAGTGTTCCTGGCGGAGAAAAAGATTCGCACCGAAAATACTGCCTTTGTGCAGGAACTGGTGACAGAAAACCGGAGTCTTCCGGTCTATACACTGTTTCATGATCTGGTGACTCTTGAAAAACAGCGGCCGTTCCAGGTCATTCATCAGTTTGAAGACCTGAAGGATCCCATTGTGTCCGGAATCCGGCCTGTGGATGAAGTCCGGGAGCCACTGGATATTTTTCTGAAGAACATGCGGGAACAGACCTGGTTTGCCGTCAGTGACACAGAGGCAAAGCTGCTGAAAGACCGCGCCGAAGGCAGGAAAATCCGCCGGGTCGAGGGCTGGTATTACGAAGGATTCAGAACGGAAGACTTCGATGTGTATACGTCCCGGGAACTGTTTTCCAAGCCTGTCCGTCACCATCGGTATCAGAAGACGTTCAAGGAAGGACAGATGCTCTCCAATGTCCTGGAACTGGAGCCGGGAGACTATGTAGTGCACAGTCAGTATGGAATCGGGCAGTATCTTGGAACCGTGCAGCGGACGCAGAAAGGCCGCATTCAGGATTATCTGCATATTGCCTACAGGGGACAGGATGAACTGTTTGTTCCTCTGGCGCAGTTCCAGCTGGTCCGCAAGTACATCTCCAAGGAAGGGACTGGCGTCAGGCTGTCTCAGCTTGGATCCGGCCAGTGGCAGAAAACCCGGGAACGAGTCAGTCAGAAGGTCGAGGAAATCGCAGGACGGCTGGTGGAGCTGTATGCCGAGAGAAATGAAGAGATCGGCTTTGCCTTTCCGGAGGATGACGCCCTGCAGGTGGAGTTTGATGAGGCATTTCCCTACACGCCAACCCCGGACCAGCTCCAGGCAACGGCGGAGATCAAGGCAGAAATGGAAAAAGCCAAGCCGATGGATCACCTTTTGTGCGGGGATGTGGGATTTGGAAAAACAGAAGTGGCGATGCGCTGCGCCTTCAAGGCCATTGAAAGCGGAAAACAGGTGGCGTTCCTTTGTCCGACCACCGTACTGGCACTGCAGCATTACAAGACCCTGGAAAAACGGTTCGAATACACAGGGGCAAGAATTGAGATGGTGAGCCGGTTTACCCCGGAAAAAAAGCTGAAGGAAATCCGAAAGGGACTGAAGGATGGAACGGTGGATATCGTGGTGGGCACCCACAAACTGCTGTCGAAAACCATTCAGTACAAAGACCTGGGATTCCTGATCATTGACGAGGAGCAGCGGTTCGGGGTGGAGCACAAGGAAAAAATCAAGGAGATGAAAAACTCCATTGACGTCCTGTCACTGTCCGCCACCCCCATTCCCAGAACTCTGCAGATGTCGCTGATCGGCGTGCGGACCATTTCCCAGCTCAATACACCCCCGGCACACCGTCATCCCATTCAGACATATGTCATGGAGAAACGGAGCACGGTGGTGCAGGAAGTCATTGCCCGGGAACTGGCCAGGGATGGACAGGTGTTCTATCTCTACAATCATGTATCGAACATCAACGCCGTGGCTGCCCACCTGCAGGCACAGTTTCCCGATGCACCGGTCGGCGTCGCGCACGGCCGGATGAGCCGGGATGACATTGAGCAGGTGATGCTGGATTTTGCCCAGGGGAAATACAAGATCCTGGTCTGCACGACCATCATTGAAACGGGCTTGGATATAGAAAATGCCAATACCATGATCATCGAAGATGCCGATCATTTCGGTCTGTCCCAGCTCTACCAGATCCGGGGACGGGTGGGGCGCAGAGACAGGATCGCCTATTGTTATCTCATGGTGCAGCCCAGGAAGCAGATCACGGAACAGGCCGCAAAACGGCTGCGGTCCATCCGGGAATTCACGCAGCTGGGATCGGGGTACAAGATTGCCATGCGGGATCTGACCATCCGGGGTGCTGGCGACATGCTGGGACCGCAGCAGGCCGGGTTCATCGACCAGGTCGGTCTGGATCTGTATCTGGAGATGCTGTCCGAGGCGATTGCCCGCAAACAGGGAAGAATGCCTGTGAAAAAAGAACCGGAGAAGTCGGCGGCCATCAGCATTGGGGGATATATTCCGGCGGGATTCACCGACAATGACGGGGACAAACTGGCTCTGTATCAGGAAATCCGGGATGCAAAAACACCGCAGCAGCTGGAGGCCTGTGAAAGCCGCGTGACGGATCTCTTTGGACGGATCCCGAAAGATGTCATGGAGCTGTTCGAACAGAGGCGGCTGGATCTCTTTGTCATGCAGCCAGGCGTGGCGGGTCTGAAAGAAACACCGGCTGCCTATGTCGTGACGATGGATGCCGCCTGGTCTGGCAGTGTGGATGGGCGCAGGCTGTTTGAGGAGGTCTCGGCCCTGTCCAGACAGGTGAAGCTGCGGATGAAAAGCGGTCAGATAGAAATCCTGGTGGATCGCAAGAGCCGTCGGCCGGTACACCTGCTGCTGGAGCTTTCGAAGCTCCTGATGCAGGACTCGCTGAAAAAAACCGCGAAAGGAGAATAATATGAGACTGGACAAATATCTGAAAACGGCCCGGATCCTGAAACGCCGGGAAGCGGCAAAGGAGCTGGCTCTGCAGGGGCGCATCACGGTGAATGGCCGCCGCGCAAAGCCGGGCACAGAGGTGGAGACCGGAGATATGCTGGTGCTGGAATTCGGAAACAGGCGTCTGACTGTACGGATCCTGGATGTGAAGAAACAAGTATCCAAAGCTGCAGCGGCTCTGCTGTTTGAAGTGGTGGAAGAAACCAGGATCGAAAATCGGAGGACGCCGGGGGATGAAGGAGACTCTGGTGAAAACAGTTGATGTGGTCTGCGGCGCGCTGATCCGGAACGGAAAGGTGATGATTGCCCGCCGGGTTTCAGATGTGTCCGGGGGCTGGTATGAATTTCCGGGAGGGAAAGTGGAGCCGGGAGAAACCGGTCCGGAGGCACTGAAACGGGAATGGCAGGAGGAACTGGGGATGGAAATCACGGATATCCAGTGGCTTGCCGACGGAGAGGACCGGCAGCTGGATGGACTGATCCGTCTTCGGTGCTATACCTGCACGAGTACACAGGACCCGGAACTGCGTGTACATGATGACATGGTCTGGACGACACCCGATCATATTTATGACTGGCATTTCTTTGAGTCCGACCGTCATCTGGTTGAGGCGCTGAAGCGCAGGATGGAAGGCGATGCGCTGCATCGGCAGACAGGACCGCAGGGTGATGCCGGGTAGTAACCTGAATGAGCCCCGGGTTCTGCGGGATCCAGTGCATGGATATATCCATATCACCAGTCCCGTGATCTGGAGACTGCTGGATACCCCGGAATTTCAGAGACTGCGGCGGATCCGGCAGCTGGGCGGTGTGTTCCAGGTGTATCACACAGCGGAGCATTCCCGGTTTTCCCATTCTCTGGGGGTGTATGAGATTGTCCGCAGGATGACGGAGGAAGTGCCTGATATCGGTGGATCTCTGTCCCGGCAGGAGAAACTGGTTGTCCTGTGTGCGGCACTGCTGCATGATGTCGGTCACGGGCCGTACTCCCATTCCTTTGAACGTCTGTCTCACTGTTCTCATGAGCAGATGACCATGCGTCTGATTCTCGAGAATACAGACATACACACGGTGCTGGCGGAAGCGGACCCGTCTCTCCCTGCACAGGTTGCGGCGGTCATTCAGGGGACCTGCCCCAATCCGCTGTTATGTGACCTGATTTCCAGTCAGCTGGATGCGGACCGGATGGATTATCTGCTGCGGGATGCCTATGAGACGGGTACCAGTTACGGGACATTTGATCTGGAGCGCATTCTTCGCTGTCTGCGGGTCAAAAACGGACGCCTGTGCATCAAGGAAAGCGGCATGCATTCGGTGGAGGACTATATCATGGCCAGATATCATATGTACTGGCAGGTGTATCTTCACCCGGTCGCCAGAGCCTATGAAGTGATGCTGCAGCTGTTTTTTGACCGCTACAGTGAGGTTCGAAGCCAGCTGAAAATCGACCTTCTGGAAAATGTCTTCCGTCTTTCGGAACTGACCTGTTTTCTGGAACTGGATGATTACCGGCTGGTGACCGGGCTGCAGCAGGCGTCAGTGTCCGATGACCGGATCCTGGCAGATCTGGCTGACCGGCTGCTGAACAGACGGCTGTTTGACTGGATCGAAGAACCGGATCCTTCTCAGGAATTTCAGATCCGTCAGCGGCTGGAACAGGCCGGGCTGCCGACTTTGTTTTATCTCCGGGAGGATGTATCCGGGAGCAAGGTCTATCTTCCCTACCATGAAGACCGGGCACAGATCCGGGTACTGTGTGCAGATGGCGAAGTCCGGAACCTGTCACATCAAAGTGCCATTGTCAGTGCACTGGATACCATGAAACCCTCTGTCTCCAGACGTCTGTATTTTCCAAAGGAAGCAGGTCTCTGTCTGCAGAATGAAGCTGCAGGAGGGAAAAATGATTGAAATCAAAGCGGAGCATGGTACGATACTAGCGCCATGTCAGACATTCGTTTTATAAAGGGAGATACCCTTCTGTTTCAGGGACCCGGACATCTGGAAGAACTCCCGGACGGTCTTCAGATAGAGTTTGAGAGTCCTGATTTCAGTCAGACCTGGATTCTTGGAAAGAAGCGGCTGCAAATCGTTTCCAGAACAGAAATGACAGTCCGGATGCAGCTGCGGGACGGAGAACACTGTCCGGTGCACATTGACAGTCCCTGGGGCTGCATGGAAACCACAGCTGTTGTCCGCAGGCTTGAGATTGCCGACGGGCAGGCAGAAGCGGTATATGAGCTGGAAGGAGACGTGCATCGGTTCCGGCTGGAATGGACAAAGGAGTGACGAGGATGGAATCAGCGGATACAAAACTCAGAAATGCGGTCAGTGAGGCCCTGAAGCAGGCATTTGACCTGGACAAGCCTGCAGACGAGATTGTCATTGAGACACCGAGAAGCAGGGAACACGGAGATTTTGCGGCGAATACAGCGATGCAGCTGGCACGTGTCCTGCGCAGGAACCCGCGGCAGATTGCCGAAGCACTGGCACAGGCTGTGGACAGGGAGAAGTACGGGATTCAGTCCGTGGAGGTCGCCGGACCGGGATTTCTGAATTTCACCATGGCACAGGATTCGTTTGCGGCAGCGGTCGGTCAGATCCTTCGGGAAAAATCCGATTACGGCAACGGTGCTCCCAATGGCATTCGCGTGAATCTTGAGTATGTATCGGCCAATCCCACCGGTTCGCTGCACCTTGGTCATGCAAGAGGCGCTGCCTGGGGTGATTCCGTGAGCCGGATCATGAAAAAAGCCGGATATGATGTGACCCGGGAGTATTACGTCAATGATGCGGGAAACCAGATTGCCAACCTGGCCAGATCCCTGCAGGCGCGGTATCGCCAGGCCCTGGGTCTCGAAGCGGAAATTGGCGAGGACGGGTATCTGGGAGAAGACATCCGTCTCAAGGGCAAAGAGCTTGCAGATGCCTATGGGGATGTTTATATAGAAGAGACACCGGAAAATCTGGATTTTTTCCGCAGGGAAGGAATTTCCTTTGAACTGGATAAAATCCGCCGGGATCTGAATGATTACCGTGTGGGCTTCGATGTATGGAGCAGCGAACAGACCATCCGGGATGCCGGACTGGTGGACAACGTTCTTGCTCGTTTGAAGGAAACGGATCAGAGTTACGAACAGGATGGAGCCACCTGGTTTGCCTCGACCCGCTATGGGGATGACAAGGACCGTGTGCTTCGGAAACAGGATGGATCCCTGACCTATCTCGTTCCGGATCTGGCCTATCACGATACCAAATACGGGCGTGAGTATGATGAAATCATTGATTTCTTCGGGGCAGATCACCATGGGTATGTTACCCGTCTGAAGGCTGGCATGCAGGCACTGGGCAATGACCCGGAAAAGCTGCATGTGGATATCATTCAGATGGTCCGGCTGGTCAACGACGGGGAAGAAATGAAGATGTCCAAGCGTCTGGGAAATGCCACCACGATCCGCGAACTCTGCGAACGTGTGGGCGTGGACGCAGCGCGATACTTTTTTGTGCAGCGGGCTCTGGATTCACATCTGGATTTCGATATGGAACTGGCTGCCCGAAAATCCAATGAGAACCCGGTTTACTACGCACAGTATGCACATGCCCGGATGTGTTCCATTGCCAAAGGAGCCAGGGGCCTGGAACCTGCAGAAGATGTCACGGGTCTTGAGCACGAAAAGGAACTTGCCCTGATGAAGGTTCTGACCGAATTCCCCAAAGTGGTGCAGGATGCAGCAAGAACCAGGCAGGTGCACAAAATCGTACACTACATACAGAATCTGGCTTCGCATTTTCACAGCTTCTACAATGCCTGCAAGGTCATTGACCCCGATGCACCCGAACTGTCGGCAAAGCGGCTTGCCCTGGTGAATGCAGCCAGGATCGTCCTCGCAGAGGCTCTGACTCTTATTGGCGTCAACGCGCCGGAAACGATGTGAACATTCAAGGAGGTTTCCATGAAGAAATCAATGACCGAGACAGCCTATGACATTCTGTCAAAATCCGAAGGACCCCAGTCGTTCATTGAACTGTGGTCCAGTGTGGTCCGGGATATGGGCCTGACCCCGTCCCAGGCTGACAATCAGATTGCACAGTTTTATACGGATCTGTCCATGGATGGACGCTTCTTCAGTCTTGCCGGAAACCGCTGGGATCTGAAATCCAGATACTCTTCGGCAGAAAGCAATGTGGATACAGATTCGCTGTCCGTGGAAGACGACGAAGAGGAAGAATCCGAAAAAGAGGACCTGGGAGAAGAATAACCACCGGGAATCGTTTCGGAAGCCACTCTGCATGCAGACGGAACAGACAATCAACCGACCAGCCTGGCTGCAGACTGGTCTTTTTTTGAGAGCATTCCGGAAGATGCGACAGAGAGGAATCGCGGCAGTTCTCTGTCTCTTGACGTATCATATTGACGTATCATAAAGGAAAGCAGACAGAGTTGTGTCCATCAACACTTGTTATGAGTGTATTCTGATATATATACCCAGTTTGAAACCGGTCTGTATCGGGCAGCCGGCATGGAAAGGAGTGTGGTCTGGTGTTTACAGCCATACGCTATGTGATCAGGGAAAATTTCAGCAACCTTTACAGGATTTACAGTATATCCAAATATGAGCTTCTGGCAGATATGCGGGATTCCAAATTCGGGATTGTCTGGAACTTTCTGTCTCCGGCCATCCAGGTTCTCACCTACTGGCTGATTTTCGGCATTGCCTGGAACCGCAAGCCGGTGGAAGTGAATGGAATCACTGTCTCCTATCTACCCTGGCTGGTGGTGGGCTATGCCTGCTGGTGGTTTGTGCAGCCATGCATCACCAATGGATGCAATGCCATTTTCTCGAAGGTCAACGTGATTACAAAGATGAAGTTCCCTGTCTCTGTCCTGCCGGCAACGGTGATCTGCAAGGAGTTCTTCAATCATGGATGCATGCTGGTGATCGCGCTGATCACGCTGCTGGCCTGCGGCTACTACCCGCAGTGGTGGTGGATTTCAATCCTGTACTATATTTTTGCGGCTTTCTGCTTTGTGGAGGCAGTGGCCCTGATCCTCTCTGTTCTCACCATGCTGTGGCGGGATATCCGGAAACTCGTTGTGTCACTCACACGAATGCTCATGTATTTCTCTCCCATTATCTGGGACTGCCAGTTTGGTGCACATGTGCCCTTTGCCCGGTACATCAATCTGATCATGAAACTCAATCCGGTATACTATCTTGTCAACGGCTACCGGGAATCCATTTTTTACCACAAATTCTTCTGGAATCATCCGGCACAGACTCTGTGTTTCTGGGTCATTGTCCTGGTTCTCTTTGCCATCGGATGCATGCTGATGTACAAATTCAAGAAGAAATTCATCGATTTGATATAGGAGACATGCCATGGATGCAGATATTGCAGTACGCGCCACAAACGTGTCGAAAATCTATGATCTGAGAAACAAGGACAATCAGCACCGCACGGATTCTTCCCGCTTCTATGCACTGAAGGACGTCTCCTTCGAAGTGAAGAAAGGAGATGTCGTGGGGATCCTGGGAACCAACGGCTCCGGGAAATCCACCCTGTCCCTGCTTCTGTCCGGCATTTCGGATATCGATTCCGGAACCATTGAAATCAATGGTGAGCAGAGCCTGGTTGCAATCAATACAGGTCTGAACAACCAGCTGACGGGGCTGGAGAACATAAAAGTGAAGGGTGCCCTTCTCGGACTCAAAAAGAAGCGAATCGAGGAAATCACGCAGGATGTGATCAATTTCGCGGAAATCGGGGATTTTCTGTATCAGCCCGTCAAGAAATATTCTTCCGGCATGAAATCCCGTCTGGGGTTTGCGATTTCCCTGGCGCTCAACCCCGATATTTTCATTGTGGATGAAGCCCTGTCTGTCGGGGACCGGGGATTTGCCAAAAAATGCATGGACCGGATGATGCAGCTGCGCGATGATGAGGGAAAAACCATATTCTTCATTTCCCATTCCCTTGACCAGGTCAAAAACTTCTGCACCACAGGGATGTGGATCGAAGGAGGCTCTCTGGTGGAGATGGGTCCCGTGAATGAAGTGGCGGGACACTATTCGGAGTATGTGGAAAAGATGAATGCCATGAAGGGTCCGGAAAAGCGGAAGTTTCTGGATGAGAAATTCAGGAAGAGACTCCTGCCGAAGGAAGAGAAAAAAAGCTGGTGGAAACGCCTGGTTTCATGAACCGGCTGAAAAAAAGAGGGACAGCGGCACTGGCTGCTGCCCTGTTTTTCGGTTATCTTTCAGCCATACTCTTCCAGATTCCTCGACTGTCAGTCATATCCCCGCGATACCTGGAGCAAACACCCCTGCGTCCGCAGCAGGCTGCAGCATTTGAGGCCGAGGCAAGACAAAAACAGAAAGAGGGGCGCATTCCGGTATATTATTCTCATCGCGGGGACTCCATCGATCATGTGGAGCATACCTGGTCATCTTACGATGCAGCGATCCGGAAGGGATCGGGAAATATTGAGCAGGATCTGGTGCTGTCGAAAGACGGGACACTGTATGTGAGTCATGACGAAAACGCCCTCCGGATCACAGGTGTGAATCAGGAATACCGAAATATGACCGACCGGCAGATACAGACCCTGCGCACAGCCAATGGGGAGCAGATTCACTCCCAGGAGGATGTGTTTGGAAGATATGGAAAGACCGTCCACTATATCGTGGAAGTCCGTCCTGTCCAGGAAGAAGTCGTAAAATTCATTGAAATTGTTAAAACCTGCGGAATGGAGGAAAATATAACCGTACAATGCAAAGATACTGCCCTGATCCGCGAACTGCGGAACGCATTTCCCCGAATGCCGGTGCTGTATCTGGCCATGGATCTGAATGATGTGCAGCTGGGACTCACTGATCCCGATATCGATATCGTGTCCGTGCACCGGAAATGGATCAGCCCGGAGATGGGAGAATGGATCCATTCATACAGGAAACTGTATTCAGTCTGGACACTGGACACGGAAGAAGAGATACGCCGGGCGCAGGCAGCGGGCGTGGATATATTTTTCAGCGATGACACAGCCCTCGCACAAAGAATGACAAGGAGAGACACACCATGAAAAAAGTGATCACATACGGAACCTTCGATCTGTTCCATATCGGACATCTGAATCTGCTGAGGCGGGCAAAAGAACTGGGGGATTACCTGATTGTGGGTGTTTCCAGTGACGCCTTCAACGCCATCAAAGGCAAGAAATGCCAGATCAGCGACCGGGACCGGATGGAAATCGTAAAAGCCATCCGCTATGTGGATGAAGTGATTCCCGAAACCAGCTGGGACCAGAAGGTCAGGGATATCCAGGACCATGATGTGGATGTATTTGTCATGGGAGACGACTGGAAGGGCAGGTTCGATGACCTGAAGGAGTACTGTGACGTGGTATATCTGCCGCGCACAGAAGGCATCAGCACGACGCAGTTGAAGGACGAGCTGGGGAGCAGGCAGGAAAATGCCGGTCAGGGGACTGCTGGCGATGAAGGCGGGCAGGTTCACAGTCTGAAGGAGACGACAGCTCTCACATCTGCTCTTCAGGATAAAAGCTGCCTGACTAAGGAGAAATAGAAAGAATGAAAGTCTCAAAACTGCTCAGGCGGGTAAAAAAACTGAACAAGAAGTATTTCAACAGAGTGAAGTACTACGATTTTTTCAAAAAACTTCCAATCATTAAAAATACTGTCCTTCTTGATTCTCAACAGGGTAACAATCTCAATGGAAATATATTCTATATTCTGAAAGAACTTCTGGAAAATCCAGAATTTAAACGGTTTAAGGTTCTGGTTGTTGTCAGAAAGCACCGAATTGGAGAATTTCAGTCTTTGCTGGATACGTATGGGCTGAAAAAAGCAGAATTGCTGGAAATGGAATCCAGGGCTTATTATGAGTGGATGGCTCAAGCTGAATACCTGATTACAGACACATCTTTCTGGCCTTTTTATGTAAAAAAAGAGGGACAGCATATCCTGAACACCTGGCATGGAACTCCTTTGAAGCACATGGGTAAAAGAGATACTTCCGGGTTTCTGAATCTGGGAAATGTTCAGCGCAATTTTCTTATGTCGGATTATGTCCTCTATCCGAATAAATTTACAAGAGAACATATGACGCAGGACTATATGATAGAGAATCTTGCAGAAGGCAGACAGTTGATGGCTGGATACCCCCGAAATGAAGTTTTTTATGATAATGAAAAAGGCAGGAATAAAATTCGGAAGTATTTGTCAGAGAATCGAGTGATTGCTGATCGATCAGCAAGACTATATGCATATATGCCTACTTGGAGGGGCAAGGTTGGAAATGTCAGCTCGGACGAGCAAATTGAACGAGTAACGCAGCATTTATACGAAGCAGATAGACTTTTGCATGACGATGAGATAATGCTTGTTAATTTTCATCCATTCGTGGCTTCATCGATAGATTTGAATCAATTTGTACATATCAAACCCTTTCCAAAAGAATTTGAGACCTATGATATACTGAATGCTTGTGATGCTTTAATTACAGATTATTCTTCTGTTTTTTTCGATTATGCTGGGGCAGGCCGACCTGTATATCTGTTTGCTTATGATGAAGAGGAATATCTCGAAAACCGGGGAATGTATCTGAGTCTGAATGATTTGCCTTTTCCTGTGTCCCATACAGCTACGGAGCTTGTGGAAAGTCTGCGCAATCCGGTTTATCCGGATTTGTCGGAATTCAGAAAGGAATACGCCTCTCTTGATGGAAAAGGATCGTCCAGAAAAATCCTGCAGAAATTTTTGTTGGGTATAAGCAGTGGACTGCAGGAAGATGAGTTTTCCTATAATGGAAAACAAAATGTACTTTTATATGCTGGGAACTTAAAAAGAAATGGGCTGACCTCTTCCCTGAAATCACTTCTATCTGTTCTGGACACAACAAAGTATAACTATTTTATTTCATATGGAGGAGGCAACTCTGACAGCAAACGGGAATTCATTGCCGGCCTGCCTGAAAATGTGAGCTACATTCCATTGCCAGGAAAGGCAAATGCCACAATTCCTCAAAAAATACAACAGATTTTCTTTCGTAAAAACTTCATAGATTCAGAGGAAATGAAAAAAGTCTATGATGAGATCAGTCCGGTAGATTTAAGACGGCTCTATCCTGGCAGGAGATTCGATCATGTCATTCATTTCACCGGGTATGACTATAAAAGAGTGCAGGAATTTGCAAGATATCCTGCCAATAGAACTGTTTTTGTCCATAACAATATCGGAGAGGAAATTCGGGTTCGAAACGCTCTGCATGATCGAACAGTTGAATATGCTTTCAATACCTATGATCATGTTGCAATTGTGACGGAGGATTTGAGGGAACCCACTCTTGAGTACTGTCACAGGCCTGATGCTATCAGATTGGTGCAGAATACAATAGATTACAAAGCAATCAAAGAGCTTGGAAATCACCCAATCGAATTTGATGAGACAACTAAGTCCACCCATTCGGTAGATGAATTAAAGGAACTGATAGATTCTGGAAAAACCTACATTACTATAGGAAGATTCTCGCCAGAAAAAGGACATTCCAGACTTATAAAGGCTTTTGAAAAAATCTGGAAAAACGATTCGTCTGTCAATCTGGTGATTATTGGGGGTCATGGCCCGTTGTATGAAGAAACACTCGCACAACGAGAACAGTCACCAGCCAGAGAACGAATAGCAATCATACAGTCCATGAAAAATCCTCAATCAGTATTAAGAAAGAGTGACTTTTTTGTCCTCTCCAGTTTTCATGAAGGTCTTGGACTTGTGCTGCTTGAAGCCAATATTCAGGGATTGCCAATAATGTCTACTGACATACCCGGTCCCCATGGTTTTTTAAGCCGTTATGGCGGATTACTTGTGGATGATTCAGAGGAGGGACTTGTTGATGGGATGCAGCAGATGCTTGAAGGAAAAGTCCCGGTCCTGGATATTGATTATGATTCTTATAATAAGAATGCAATACAGGAATTTGAGTCTCTGCTGATCAAATGAAAAGAGATCTCAAATTAGACTGTGTAAAAGGCGTGGCTATGGTTCTGGTAATCATGGGGCATATTGACTACAGTCCAACACAATTCGAGCAATGGTTCTACACCTTCAGCCTGCCTTTGTTTGTGATGACCAGTGGAATCCTGCTGACAAAACAATTTAATCTGTCTACGAAAGTTTATATAAAAAAACAGATGATATCTTTGTTGTATCCGTATGCTGTCTTCAGCTTGATACGTATATTTCAGAAAGCGGCATTTCATCATCTGATCCCTGATATTCTTAATTCTGTAATCAAAGGTTTGACCTTAGGAGGGGAAGGTGTTTTATGGTACCTTCCTTCCTTGTTTTTTGCAGAAGTCTTCTTGTTTTGTATTGTGAAACACAAAAAATATTTTATTTTTTCTTTCCTGGCGGGATTTGTTTTTTTGTGCAGTTCATATATATCCTCCCAATACGAGGGAATTTCTGAACCATTATGGTATTTTTTGAATATAACAAATAGAACATTTGTAATGATTTTGCTTCTGGCAGCGGGCGTAGCATGGAAAGAATGTACCCATATTCGTAATTATTCCCTCTGGTCAGTCGCAGCTGTCGGAGTTCTGCTAGGGACTTACATTATGACTCCGCTTATACCGAAACCAGATTTGATTTATTCTGTTTTAGGAAATCCGATTGTGTATTATCTGGAAGCCGTATTAAACAGTTACAGTATTTTGATACTGTTTTACAGTTTGCCTTTTATAAATACATGGTGGCTGGGCTGGATTGGAAAGAATTCACTGCTGATATATCTGACTCATACAACTTTCTGGATTACCGGCTGGGCCGGGAAAACAGTAACGCTGGCAGGATTTTCAACCCCGGGTACTGTAATGGGTTCTGCATGCCTGCTGGTGCTGTGTGTAGAAATTCCGATAGTTTATATTATCAAGAACTGGTTTCCCTGGTTGTATAAGTACCCCTTTCAAAGAAAGAAGGCAAATCCATGAAAGTGCTTGGCCGCCTCAAGAAAGCCCTGGTGCCGGTCTTCGGCTGGCTGTACCGGGTATTCTGTCATCTGATCCCGGTGGACAACAGAATGATTCTGTTTCTCGCCTTTCATGGCCGGAGCTACAACGACAATCCCCGTGCGCTGTATGAAGCCATGCGACAGGATCCCCGGTTTTCCGGATACCGGTTTGTCTGGGTTCTTAGGAATCCGGGCCAGGAAACGATTCCCGGCGCTGAAACGGTCCGGTATCTTTCCCTGGGGTATTTCGTGGCTCTGGCCAGGGCGAAAGTCTGGATCTTCAACTGCAAGATGCCGATGTACCTGTACAAGAAGAAAACCCAGATCTATCTCCAGACCTGGCACGGCACGCCGCTGAAAAAACTGGGCCATGACATTGAACCGGTTCCGGGGCAGCGGTTCTATCGCTCGGGTCTTACATACGATCAGATGTGCCGGACATACGATGTGGACTCAGACAGATATGATGCCATGATCAGTCCCAATGCATTCTGTACCGGGGTGTTCCCGCATGCCTTTGGGATAAAGAAAGAGAAACTGATCGAGACTGGATATCCACGCAATGACTTCCTGTCCACCTATACACAGGAGGATGTCCAGCGGATCCGGACAGACCTGAAGATACCGGAAGGAAAGAAAGTCATATTGTATGCACCCACCTGGCGGGATGATTCGTTCCAGACCTCCGGTTACACCTTCAGACTCCAGGCGGATTTCAGAAAGTGGAAAGAGAGGCTTCCGGAGGATACAGTGGTGCTCTTCAAGCCGCATTATCTGATCGTGAACCAGTACCAGGATGATCCGGAGCTGAAGGATTTTCTGATTTCCGTTCCGGCGGATGCAGACATCCGCGACCTGTATGTGGTCTCTGATGCTCTGGTGACGGATTACTCCTCGGTTTTCTTTGATTACGGAATTCTGAAGCGGCCTGTATATTTTTATATGTATGACCTGGAAGCCTACGCAGGGGATCTGCGGGGGTTTTATATGGACATAGAACAAGAGCTTCCAGGAAAAATCTATCGGACGGAAGAGTCGCTTCTGCAGGATCTGGCGGCGGGAGAATTTGATGATTCCCGCTATCCGGCGTTCACAAAACGGTATAATAACCGGGAAGACGGCCAGGCCAGCCGGCGTGTGCTTGACTGGCTGGCGGTCCGGCTTGGCCGGCATACGGCATCAGAACAGGCCGGAAACTGAACAGCGAGGCTGAAAGAAAGGAGGCACGCGCGATGGGACTGAAAAAACTGATATTGAATTTCTGCCTGCGCATCGTGGACCTTCTGACGTTCTGGATTCAGCCAAAGCCAGGCACCATTACCTTTATTTCCCTGACACACAATCGGCTGAGCAGTGATTTCGCCCTGATCGACGAACAGCTGAAGAAAGATGGTCGATGGAAAATCAACTATGATCTCATGGTGTTCCGCAAGAATCTCTGGGGTGACTTTCTGTATTTTCTCAACTGCCTTCGTCAGCTGCCGGAAATCAAGCGAAGCCAGCTCGTGATTCTCAATGACAACAATTATGTCATTTCCCACATGAAGCCGCGCCATACCAAAGTCCTGCAGGTGTGGCATGCCTGCGGCGCTGTAAAGCAGTTTGGCAACCAGATCCGCCGACAGTATTCCGTTGGCAACTACGACGCAGTGCTGGCCTGTTCACCGGTATGGAAAAAGCCCTACAGCGAGGCATTTGCCATGTCGGAAAATCAGGTGAAAATCACAGGCTGTCCAAGACTGGATACACTGCTGGACGAATCTGCCATGAAGAAACGGTCGGCACGGCTCCTGAAGAAATATCCGCAGCTCCGGGACAGAAAAATCCTTCTGTATGCCCCGACGTTTCGTGGAAACATCATGGATGGCATGTACTCTGCACCGTTTTCAGCCCAGAAGCTGACCGACTGCCTGCCGGAAGACTGGATCCTGGTCTCCAAGTACCATCCCCTTCTGCGGCACTCGATCGAAATCGACGACCGGAGTCTGGATCTCTCCGGCGAGGATCTCTATACACTGATGTGGATGAGTTCGGCCATGGTTTCGGATTTCTCCTCTGTGATTTTTGATTACTCCCTCCTGATGAAACCCATGATCGCCTATGTTCCGGATCTGGAGGAGTATGCACAGACCATTGGCCTGAACATACCGTATCTCAAGGATTTTCCGGGTCCTGTCACAGTCACGGAAGAGGAAATTGCAGAAGCGGTTCAGGTTACATCACCGGAAGACATCACCAGACGCAGGAAGTTTCGTGACAAGTATTTTACACATATCGACAGGAACAATACCCGACGGGTGGTGGATCTGATTGACGATATGATGAAACAGCCGGCACAGGATGCGGCTGCCTGATTCAGGTGGCAGACATCCTGTGTTTTTTCGTTTCGGGTATCAGCCAGAATGCGACAGAACGTAAAAAACTCCCGGCTCCTGCACAGAGACAGAATCCGGGAGAAGAATGAGGAACAGAACTCAGTTCATCATCCGGGGGATGTCCACGGAAATCACCCGGTCGACATGAGTCATGAGTTCGTTCCGGAAACACCGGGCGGGACTCTCCCACATCAGGTACAGCGTATTGTCCACCGCATAGGGCTGCTCCAGACAGGGGGGCAGCTGCCAGGACCGGATCGCATCGCTTTTGAGAAACCGCGTTGCCGTCTTTGGATAGACACACAGCTTGCTTGGAATGTAGGGACCATAGGAGAACGTCAGGAAGATGTAGTCATCTGTCATGGCGATCCCCTGACACTGCTGGCCAATGATCGCGCTGTCCGCAATCACCCCGCTGTGAGCCATGCGCCCGGGAGGAACGAGATCGAATGTCTGCAGCCGCATCGTCGGCTCATCCAGAGTGAATGTGCCCGCGAAAAGCTGTCCGTCAAAACATGTCATGAAAGAATTGCGGGTCAGCTGCGTCATTTTCTGCGTCCTCTGCCAGGGCAGCGGCTTTCCGGTTTCGGTAAAACTGTATTTTTCGATGTCCCGGATCCGCAGATAGCTGGCACTGGCATTGTTGGTGTATCCCGTGGAGACCCAGAGATGTTTCCATATCGGGTCCCAGCAGACAGATCCCGCATGCGGCTGGCCCTCCAGCACGATGGTCTTGATGAAATCATGGGTCCACCGGTCGATCATGTACAGGACAGAATTGTGTTCCTTTTCATGGCAGTAGGCCGAAATGAAGAGGTAATCCTCCGTGACGGCAAGCCCCTGGGGAGTCATCTCCAGACACGTATCCGGGCGTCGTTCCCTGTCAACGGACAGGGAGGATTTCATGCCGGGAATGACATAGGTGCCGGAATTCCGTTCAGTGCCGTGGGCTTCCAGCCCGGCCTGGGTCAGAACCGGCCAGGATTTCAGCTCCATTGCCATTCTGGTTACCGTATCATAGTTTACTGCCTCTGTGCCTGTGCGGTCTGGAACCTTCAGGATGGCGGTCTTCATCATCAGCTGTGGATAGGGAATGCTGTTGAGTGTGAGAAGTGCCACGGTCAGAAACGCAAGAAGGCGCTTCACGAGTCCCCTCCGGCGCCTTCCCTGAATTCAACTTTCACTGTGTAGGTATCCCGGATCCCGTCCGTCAGGCCGAGAATTTTGGTCACGGCGTCCACGGTATTTGCAGAGGCTTCCTCGAACACAGGCTTGCTTCGGATTTCATCCTCCACCGCTTCTTTCTGTTTCTGTGCGAATACCTTGTAATCATTCACGCTGATGGGATTGAAAATGTTTTTCGATTCATCATAGACTTCGATGCTCTTCTCGTCGATGGTGTTCGACAGAATTTTCACAGGGTCCAGCGTCACGGTGATCACCTGGGCGCCTTTGTTCACATCCACTTCAGCGGTCTCCAGATCGCATCCCAGCAGAGCCTCTCCATCGTAAGTCAGGATGAAGAACTTGTCTGTCAGGGGAATGTTCCAGCCGTTGATTTCCAGGGAGTTTTCGTATTTTCCCACTTTGCTGTAATTGTACCTGGTCGAGATCAGACTGCTGGCAGATTCCAGTTCCCGCAGGACCACTTTCCCTGTGACCTCCGGCTCGGACTGCACAATGTTGAGATTGACGGCTCCAAAGAACAGAAATGCGCCGGCAATCACGCCGATGAGCAGCGCTGCCAGCAGACTTGTCATTTTTTTCATGGCGTAATTGTATCATATCAATGTGCTATAATGGCGGGTACAGAAGAGGGAGATTTCGTCAATGACCGAACACGAATTCCGGACTGCCTGCGCCGAAAACGGCATCCTCCTGGATGATGCCCAGATGCAGCAGTTTCGTACATATACAGACCTTTTGATCGAGTGGAACAGGAAAATGAACCTGACCGCGATCACCGACCCGGAACAGATCTGGGAAAAGCACTATCTGGATTCCATCCTGCCGTTTGCCGGGCTGGATATCCATACGCTGGCGGATGTGGGCACCGGAGCAGGGTTTCCGGGCATTCCTGTGAAAATCACATGGCCGCAGATCCATGTCACACTGGTGGAGCCGCTGAAAAAACGCTGCCGGTTTCTGGAAGCCGTGAAGGAAGCCCTGCATCTGGAAGACCTGGAAATCTGCCCGGAGCGCGCGGAAGAGTTCGCGGCAGGACACCGCGATGCGTTTGATGCGGTTTGCAGCCGGGCTGTGGCCAGACTGTCGATCCTTCTGGAACTGACTGCACCGCTGGCAAAACCGGGAGGGCTGGTCATTGCCCTGAAGGGTCCTGGAGCGGCGGCAGAACTCAGGTCTGCGGCTCCGGCGCTGGAGGCTCTGCATCTGAAGCTGCTGAAGGAAACCGATACATCCCTGTCTGCAGGGGAACGTGTCAATCTGTATTTTGAAAAGCAGGGTCCGACCCCGGCGGACTATCCCCGGAACTTCGGTCAGATCAAGAAACATCCGCTGGAGGATACGACATGGCAAAAGTGATGGCAATATCCAACCAGAAAGGCGGGGTGGGAAAAACCACGACAGCCATCAACCTCGCGGCGGGCCTTTCTGCTGCCGGCAAGACAGTGCTGCTCGTGGACTTTGATTCCCAGGGCAACGCCTCCCAGGGACTCTCGGCGTTCTTCACCGAAGACCAGCCCACGGTCTACTCCGTTCTCATGGAGGGCGTGCCGGTGCAGGAAGCGGTTGTAAGAAGCGAGGCAAACGGGTTTGACATTCTCCCCGCCAATCTGGCTCTGGCCGGTGCGGACCTGGAGATGGACAAACAGGGAGCCGGGAAGGAACAGCTGCTGTCCAGGGCCCTGGAGCCTTTGCGGGATCAGTATGACTACATACTCATCGACTGTCCCCCGTCCCTCGGGCTGCTGAATACCAATGCGCTGACGGCAGCCGACACAGTCCTGATCCCGGTTCAGTGTGAATACTATGCGCTGGAAGGAATCACCCAGCTGCTCATCACGATCCGGCTTGTGCAGCACACATCCAATCCAGGACTCCGGATCGAGGGCATTCTCATGACCATGTACGATATCCGGACCAGGCTGTCTGTGGAAGTGGCACAGGAGGTCAGGCAGACATTCGGGCGGCTGGTCTATCAGACCTCTATCCCGAGAAATGTGCGTCTTTCGGAAGCGCCCAGCCGGGGGCTGTCTATTTTCCAGTACGATCCGCGCTGCACCGGGGCCCAGAAATATCAGGCTCTGACAGAGGAAATCCTGGAACGTGCACGACAGGAGGGATCCCATGAGTAAGAACACAGGACTTGGAAAAGGGCTGGGGGCCATTTTCAGCGGTGACGTGACGCGTGTTCTGGATGATATCCAGAATGGACAGCAGGACGAGCGGGTACAGGAACAGACCCGGATTCCTGTCAGCGAAATCCGGCCGAACCCCTATCAGCCCCGAAAGGTGTTTGATCAGCCCGCGCTGGAAGAACTGTCGCAGTCCATCCGCCAGCACGGTGTGTTTACACCGGTTCTGGTGAAGAAGAGTGTGCAGGGCTATGATCTGATTGCCGGAGAGCGCCGGCTGCGGGCCACGAGAATGGCCGGTCTGCAGGAAATCCCGGCCATCATCGTGGAAATGAGCGACCAGGAAATGATGGAAGTGGCACTGCTGGAAAACATTCAGCGGGAAGACCTGAACGTCATTGAGGAAGCAAAAGCCTATCAGCAGATGATCCGGAGCCTGAACTATACTCAGGATCAGCTGGCCCACCGGATTGGAAAGTCCCGGGAACACATCACCAACACGCTGCGTCTGCTGCGACTGCCGGAAGATGTGCAGGAATACGCAGTCCGCAAAGAACTGTCCATGGGACACATTCGCGCACTGCTTTCTCTGAAAAACGAGGACCAGATGCGGCGGATCGCCAGAATGGCTGTATCACAGGGACTGTCTGTCCGCAAAGTGGAACAGCTGGTCCGGCAGGAAAACGTGAAGAAGCCGGAAAAAATCAGTCCCGAGGATGATATGTTCGTGAAGGATGCCGCAAAGAAGCTGGAAGGATTCTTTCAGACAGGTGTGCGGATCAGCGGGTCCTCCGTCAGCATTCACTACGAGAACGATGAAGACCTGACAAGAATTCTGGACCTGCTCGGGCTGACAGAGAAAGAAGCATGAATCCGGCTGCCTTCCGGCCACACCGGAAAGGCAGTACAGGAATGCAGGAGAGGAAACTATGAAGAATCTTGACTTCGGACGGGGAGCCAAGCCGCTGTATATGCAGCTGAAGGAAATCATCCGAAAAGACATTGAAACCGGAGTCTATGCGCGGCATGAAACCATCCCGGCGGAAATCGCGTTTCAGAATGAATACGGTGTCTCCCGGATCACTGTCCGGCAGGCCATATCCAGCCTGGAGCAGGAGGGCTATGTGGAGCGTTCCCGTGGACGCGGCACGCAGGTCATCTGGCGCAAGGGCATTGAGGAAGACGTGAATCAGCTGATCAGTCTGACAGATGAATTCGAGCAGCAGGGACATGCCATCGACACACCCTATGTGGAAGTGGTGCGGGAAATTCCGCCGGCTCAGGTCCAGAAGGCATTTGAGTCCATGGAGGAGTGTCTGCGGGTGGACAGGATCCGGACAGCGGACGGAGAGCCCATCGTGTTTTTCCGGACCTGGATTCCGGGAACGCTCGGGTTTCCGGAAAAAAGGGAGGCCTACAGCGGGTCTTTGTACAGGCTGTATGAAACCGTGACCGGGGCACAGCCTGCGATGTCCCATGACATTCTGTATTCTGATCTGGCCACGGGGGAGATTGCCCGGCAGCTCGGGGTCGCGGAAGGGGCACCGCTGCTGGTGCGCCAGCGGAGCGGATATGATCAGCACAATGATCCGGTGGAATACACCATTTCGTATTTCAGAGGCGACAGGTACCGGTACCACATCGACTTGAGTTCCCGACAGAGTCATTGAGAAATCCATTAATTTTCTGTATAGTGATTCCATTCATGGAGTCAGATGTGAACAAGCGCCAGGACTGCTTCGGCAGTTGACGAGGACCAGGTTGATCGAAAGATTCGGCGGATGACCTGGAGGCCAGGTACAGCCTGAGGCAGCAGACAAAACCAGCCCGCGAGAGCTGAACAGACCTGCTGTCCGTACCCTCCATGATGAATGGAGGTTTTTTTTATGTGTGGAATCACTGCATTTGCAGGCACCACTCCGGCTCTGCCCTTTCTGATGCAGGGACTGGAAAAACTCGAATACCGCGGATATGATTCCGCGGGTGTGACCCTTGTCGGATCCCAGGGCCTGACGACAGTAAAAGCCAGGGGACGCCTGGCGACGCTGAAGGCGTCGATGGAAGGCGGCTGCTGGCCGCAGACAGCCGGGATCGGTCATACGCGATGGGCGACACACGGCATCCCCAGCAATCTGAATTCCCATCCCCATACGAATGAGACAGAGACCATTGCCATTGTCCACAATGGCATCATTGAAAACCATCAGGCCATCCGGAGTTTTCTGGAGGACACGGGCTACCGGTTTCATTCCCAGACAGACAGCGAAGTCATTGTGCACATGCTGGATTACTACTACAAGGGGGATATGCTGGAAGCCATCCGGAACACGGTGCGGTATCTGGAAGGCAGTTTTGCCCTGTGTGTGGTCTGCACGGATTTTCCCGACACGGTCTATACCGCCAGAAAGGACTCCCCGATGGTTCTGGGAAAAAGCGCGGATGCGGCGTTCTGTGCGAGTGACATCCCGGCACTGCTGGAATATACCCGTGAAATCGTGGCCATGGAAGACCGGCAGATCGCGGTTCTGCAGCCGGGAGAGATCCAGCTGTATGATTTCGACGGAAGACCGGCCAATCCTGTATGGATGACTGTGGAGTACGATGTGCAGGCTGCGCAGAAAGGCGGCTATGATACGTTCATGGAGAAGGAAATGCATGAACAGCCCTATGTGCTGTCTGAAACGCTCCGGGGCAGGATCTCCGGGGAAGATGTGATTTTTCCGGAACTCGGGTTTCTGGATATGAAGGACATGAAGGCAGTGTATTTTATCGCCTGCGGCACAGCCTGGCACGCCGGTCTGTATGCACAGTATCTGTTCCGCACCTGGATTCCCGTTCCCTGTTTCTGCATTCCCGCCAGTGAATTCCGATACGGACACTATCCTCTGGGACCGGACACGCTGTGTATCTTCGTCTCTCAGTCCGGCGAAACAGCAGATACGCTTGCGGCGCTGAAGGAAGCAAAAAAAGCCGGCGCTCCCTGTGTCTCCATCACCAATGTCCTGGGATCCGGTCTTGCCAGGCAGTCCGATGCGGCACTCTATACTTGTGCCGGACCGGAAATCGCAGTGGCAAGCACCAAGGCCTATACCACACAGCTGGTCCTGCTTGCTGCCATGGTCCTGAAGCTGGCGGATCTGTATGGGGCTGATGTACCCGACCGCACCCGGTTCCTGCAGGATCTGGCGCATATGCCGGAGGCGGCGCAGAAGATGCTGGATATGGAAACACCGGAAATCAGTCACGCAGCGGATTCCCTGACGAATCTGCGGGATGCCTATTTCATTGGCCGCCAGCTGGATTATGTGAGTGTGCTGGAAGGAGCTCTGAAGCTCAAGGAGATCTCCTACATTCACGCGGATGCCTATTATGCCGGGGAACTCAAGCATGGTCCCATTGCCCTGATCGAAGAAGGAACGGTGGTGATTGCACTTGCCACACAGCCTGAGGTTGCCGGGAAGACGATTTCCAACATTCAGGAGACCATGGCCAGGGGCGCAGATGTGACCCTGATCACCGGGCCATCCGAAACTGCAGACGGCTTTTCGCAGGTTCTGCGGATTCCCGATGTGCATCCTTACCTGGCGGTCATTCCCGTCACCATCCTGCTGCAGAAACTCGCTTTCGAGGCTGCGGTGAACAAAGGATGCGATGTGGACAAACCGCGCAATCTGGCCAAGAGCGTGACGGTGGAATAGATTCACAGAATGATTCCGGCACTGGCTGACAGAAGGACCTGTCCCTGGCTGTCAGTCTGCCGCGGGAAACGGAACAGCCGGAGCTGTACAGACCATCCTGTACAGCTCCGGCTGTATCTTGTCTCCAGAATCACTGTGAAGACAGGCAGAAACCGGGAGGCGCCGGGCGAAAGTCTCTGTCCAAAATACCCATCGCGGTTCATATGAACGGGCAGACTTTCACAGAATGACTCAGACCGTTTTGCCATCCCGGGCATCCAGTCCGGATGGGAGATAGACCCGGCGGATGAAATCCAGCGCATTGGCCAGTCCATGCCGGGCAAGGTAGTCCAGCAGATACTCCAGGTCCCTGGCCGTCTCCGGATGCATCATCATGTGGTCTTTTGCCGCCAGATAGTAGTTGAGGGCTGACCGGTCGGTATATTTCTCTTTCTGGTAAATCATGCTGGCGGCCACGCGGTCGCAGAACATTTCCGCCACATACCGCCGTTCCATTTTCACCGCATGCACACCCTGAGAACCGTTGTCGATCCAGTACTCCCAGTGGTGCGGGTTGCGCCCTTTGTGATGGAGCCAGGAAAAGGAATAGCCTTCGTGTTCCTTCTGTGCCTCGATCGGTGAACGGTATCCCTGGAAGTACCGGAACCCGGTCCGGAGCTCCAGGGGACTGTATTTGGAGAGATCGTGCAGGAGTCCCTGCCGGTACAGCCCGCACGCAAAGCAGAGTTTTGCCACGAGCAGCTTGTGGGCATTGATGGTATGCAGATGCCCTCTGATTTTATCCAGCTTTTTCATTCTGTGTTTCCTCCTGCGGTGTTGTACCGGCTGCCGGTGCCGAAACTCTGTCAGGTTCAGCCGGTGCCGGCGGAAGACCGGAGGCCACACTGCCTTCACCCTGATCGTGACGGTCGGTGAGCACGGACAGCTGTGTCATGAGCCAGCGCCTGGCGGGTTTTACATCCTGTCCCCGGATCGGGACAGACACGGCGAGCTTTGCCTGGTTTTTATGAAGTGAGGAACACCAGACCTGAACCTCTTCCCCGGGTATCATCTGCGGGCAGCGCCCGGCAATCACCCGTGCCTGCTCCAGCCCTGCCTGGACATTCCCCGGCAGCGGAAAGTGAAGATGGACCGTCAGGTGCATGAGAGGATCCTTGCTCCAGTTGACAATCAGGTCGTTCACCAGAACCGAATTGGGAATGATGACTTCCTTGCTTCCATTCGTGCGGATGGTGGTGTACATCAGTTCTATGGACGACACCTTCCCCTGATGTTTCCCCACGGAAATATAGTCACCTACCGCAAAGGGCTTCGTCAGAAGGATCTGCAGTCCGCCTGCCACATTTGCCATGTTGTCCTTGAGGGCCAGGGTCATGCCCAGTCCCACGGCCGAGAGAAGGCTGAGGGTGCCGGACATTTTGAATCCCAGCTGTTCCATGGCCAGAAGAAACGTCAGGCCGATGATGAGAACATTCACCAGAGAGGCAAGAAATGTCAGCACCCCTTTGTTGGGAACGGTACGGGCCATACGGAGAATCATGCGCTTGACCAGCGGCCCAAGGAACAGCCCGGCTGCGATCTCCAGAACCGGAAGCCAGAGACTGGTGCCCAGTTTCTGCCAGTCGATATGCAGTGTCACGACAATCACCTCCTCTGTATCGTATCATGCCTGCACATCATGACTGTGTCCGGTTCCCCCGGCCTTTTTCTGATTCACAGCCGGCGTAGGCTGTCTGAGGTACTTCCCCGATGGTCTGCCAGGTCTGCCGGTGTCCCATGCGAAGTGCCGTCGGCAGACCCACACCCGGTTTGCAGACACAGAACGGTTTTTGTTTCATGGGGATTGTGAAGGCTGCAATTTTCTGATACCATGTCAAGGCACTTACTTTGAGCACGCATGAGGCTCAAGGCGGAAGGAGGACAAGCGTATGAAAAAGGGAATTCACCCCGATTACCACAAGGTTAAAGTCGTATGCACGTCCTGCGGGGCAGAATTTGAATCCGGTAGTACGGTAAAGGGCGATGAACTGCGTGTGGATACCTGCAGCAACTGCCACCCGTTCTTCACTGGACGTCAGAGGTTTGCCGCTGCGCAGGGACGTATCGAGAAGTTTAACCGCAAATACGGACTCAAGAACGAAAACAAGTAAGAAACGGCTGATCAGCCGTTTTTTTCTATATCATGAACTAGAACCGGCTCCTGTCATGCAGGAACTGCCGGTCATGCGAGAAAACCGGAAAGAAGAGGTATGGTCATGGAAACCGCAAGAAGAATGAAGTATTTCAGGAAACCGGCCTTTGCAGACCTGAAGGCCTGCACGGGGCCGGACCCGATCGACTTTACGCTGGGGTCCCCGGACATTGCACCGGAGCCCTCCATCATGGAGGCCATTCAGAAGGCAGCCGGCGAGCCCCAGAACTACAAATACGCCGTCACTGCCCTGCCCCAGCTGATACAGGCTGTACAGGACTGGTATCACGACAGATACAGCACAGACCTGGATCCGGAGGAAATCTGCCTCCTGCAGGGAAGCCAGGAAGCCCTGATCAATCTGCCGCTGGTGTTCTGCAACCCGCATGACGGGATCCTGATTCCCGATCCTTATTATCCGGTCTACGAACAGGCGCCCAGACTGGCAGGAGCCGATGTGCTGTATATGCCGCTGAAACCGGAAAACCACTATCTGCCGGATCTGGAGGCCATCAGCCAGGAGGACCGACAGAAGGCAAAGCTGATCCTGGTGAGCTATCCCAACAACCCCACTGGCGCCATTGCCCCGGACAGCTTTTACGAGGAACTGATCCGGTTTGCGAAAGAGAATGACATCCTGATTATTCATGACAATGCCTATTCCGAGCTGGTGTATGACGGCCAGCCAGGGAAGAGTTTTCTGTCATTTCCCGGTGCCCTTGAAACGGGCGTGGAACTGAATTCCTTTTCCAAGACCTACGGCATGGCCGGCGCCCGGCTGGGTGTGCTGGCCGGCAACCGCGAAGCAGTCAGCGCCTACAGGGAGCTCAAGAGGAGTCTGGACTACGGCATTTTCCTGCCGGTCCAGTATGGCGGAATCGAAGCCCTGGAACATGGAGGCGGATCCATTCCGGAGACACGCCAGGAGTATGAACAGCGGAGAAATCTGATGGTGGCGGAATTCGGGAAAGCGGGATGGCATATTCCGTCCTGTGAAGCCACGATGTTTCTCTGGGCCCCGATTCCTGCGGGAATGACCTCCGAGGCCTTTGCCCTCAGGCTGGCGGAAACCGCAGGGGTGCTTGTCACTCCCGGATCCCGCTTCGGGCCGGAAGGAGAAGGGTTTGTCCGCATCGCCATGGTGCAGGATGCCGAAAAGATCCGCGAAGCTGCCAGGCGGATCGCAGACTCCGGTCTGTTTGACTCCCAATCCTGATACACAGTACAGGCGGAACAGCAGGAACTGACGAAGAAATGAAAAACAGGATGATGCCCTGTCTGCCGTATCACAAAGACCGGCAAAGATGCGGTATCATCCTGTTTTTGTTCATTGCTTACTGCGGGATGTAGTCTCCGGTATAGTCTTCCGGCACCCAGACAGGTTCGGCTTCCGGTGTCTCCTGAACAGCAGCCTGCGGCATGGCCACATTCACGTCCAGACCATGTATGGAATCGTAGTAGGCCTGGGCCAGAGCTGTGGAAATGGCATCCTGGTTGCCCGGGTCGCGGATCTGCATGGCTTCCGTGGGATTGGACAGGAAGCCGGTTTCAAACAGCATGCTGGGGATCCCCAGCTGATCGACCACAAAAATGCTGCCGATGTCGCTGGTCTTCCGGAAGCCCAGAGCCGGGCCCCAGTTGGCGGCTGCCAGATAATTGTCCAGGTTCTGGCAGATCCGCTGGCTGGTCACATCATCCTGGCGCACAATACCGAAATGTCCCAGGGCACTGGGATCTTCTGCGGAATTGCAGTGGATGGCCAGGTAATGGGTTGCACCGTAGTTGATGGCCATGGCCACCCGCGCCTGCAGGTCTTCCGCTTCATTGTCCGGCCAGGACACATTGTCATCATAGCGCGTGAAGATGACCTGAATGGACGGATCCATGTTGTGCAGTTTTTCGCCGGTCTGGAGTGCCAGGGCCAGTGCCACGTCTTTTTCCATGGTTCCGTCTGCGGCCACGGCTCCCGAATCATATCCGCCGTGGCCGGGGTCGATCATGACCGTGGCTACAGGATTTTCCACGATGTAGTTGTGTGATTTCCAGATCTGCTCTGTGACAAACTGGGACAGCCCCCAGACCGCCACACCCCCAAGGAGCAGCCAGACCACCAGAATTGGCAGCCATTTTTTCTTTTTCATCGAATTTCTCTCCCTCGTATGTTCCCATGATATAAAAAATCAGCGAATTTGCGCAAATCTGAGGCCGGATGGCGAATATAAAAAGAGGGGGGTGTCTGAGATGAAACACAAATTTCCTGAAACGACCCGAAAACCCGCTGTGCCAGACTGTGCCGGACTGGCATGCAGCCGGTGCGGGAACACAAATCCGGCTCTGTTCGGCAGTGATCACGGAATACCGTACTGCCGGCGCTGTGTGGCCTTTTCGCGGCTGGATGCCGGAGCACAGCCGCAGATCCCGGTGCTGAAGGAACCGGCATGGGAGGGGCAGATACACCTGGACTTTGCCCTGACGCCCTTTCAGCAGCAGGCTTCGGACCAGATCCTGGACTGGCTGAAGCAGGGAGAGTCTGTGTTCTGTTATGCAGCCTGCGGATCAGGGAAAACCGAAATCACATTCGCGTCCATAGACTGGTTTCTGCGGCACAGACAGAAAGTCTGTTTTGCCATCTCCCGCCGGCAGGTGGTGCTGGAAATCGGGGCCCGGCTGCAGAAAGCATTTCCTGGACTGGACGTTGTCTGCGTCTGCGAGGGATACACCTCTGTGACCGATGGAGATCTCATAGTCTGCACCACGCATCAGCTCTATCGGTATCCGGGGGCGTTTGACCTGCTGATTCTGGATGAGCTGGATGCCTTTCCCTACAGAGGGAATGCCCTTCTGGAGCATCTGGCGGCAAAAGCCTGCAGGGGTGTGAAGCTCATGCTGTCAGCCACACCGGATGAAGTCAGTCTTTCAGAGATCGAAGCCGGGCGACTCAAAGTGGCACGGCTGTTTCGGCGGCCCCATGGCCAGCCTCTGCCGGAACCCCGGTTTTATCTGAGACCTGTGTGGCTGCAGATCTTCGGACTGCTGTGGCAGCTGCACAGAATGGCACCCAGACAGGTGCTGGTGTTTGTACCGAGGATCCGGGACGGAAACCGTCTCAGCCGGCTGCTGGGCTGTCCATGCATTCACAGCCAGAGTCCGGACAAAGATGACATTATGCGCCGGTTTTCCGGCAAGGAATACAGGGTGCTGGTGTCCACCACCCTGCTGGAGCGGGGAATCACGGTCCCGTCTGTGCAGGTGATCGTGCTTCGTGCCGATCATCCCGTATTCACCATGGCCAGTCTCGTCCAGATTTTCGGCCGGGCAGGCCGCAGTTTTGATGACCCGAAAGGAGAATGCCTGTGCTTTGCCGCCTCTTTAAGCGATTCCATGAGACAGTCAGCCGATTTGCTTCACCAGATGAACGAATCTGTCTCTTTTGTCTGAATGAATATTCAAAAGATACAGATTTCACGCAGTTGCTGCTTGATGATGACTGTCTCTGTCCGGAATGCAGGAAACGGGTGCAGGAACTGAAACAGACATACCGGATTGAGGGCCGTTTTGTACATGTCCTCTATGTCTACAATGAGTTCATGGAACAGCTGTTCTTTCAATACAAGGAAGACCGGGACATTGCCCTGGCTCCCCTGTTTCTGTCCGGGCAGTCCCGCCTGATCCGCCGTCTGAGGGGCTGCAGGATCGCTGCGCTTGCATCGTGGCCTGAAAAGACCCTGCAGCGGGGATTTGATCCGCTGACAGAAATCCTGCGGGCCTGGAACCTGGAGGCAGACCGGCCATGGCACAAAACCAGGTCATTCAAGCAGTCGGAAAACGACCCCGGAACGAGGAAGGAAGTGGGTCATCTCATTGCCTGTACACCGGACACGACCCGGCAAAGGCGGCCAGGCCGGCTGCTGATTCTCGACGATGTCCTGACCACCGGTGCGACACTTGATGCCCTGTTTTCCCTGTGTCCCGACGCGCAGGCAGAAGCCCTCGTCCTTGCTGCTCACCCCCTGTGGCTAAAGACACATAAAAAAGACAGGCAGTCTCATCCGGTTTTTTTCCGGTGATCCACGCCTGTCTGTTTCAGAACCGCATCGTAATCCGGCAGAATGATGTCTTCGACCATCCGGCCATAGTGACTGAAGAAGGGAAAGCTGCCTTTGGTCATGATCCATTTCAGAGTCAGTCCCAGGCTCAGGTCCTTGAGAGCCATGAACAGTTTCTCCGGATCGCACAGATTCCGGATCTGCCCGGCTTCCTGTGCTTTCCGGATGGCCTCCACTGTCCGCTGTTTTCCACCAGCGCTGTATCTGGCGGTAACGGTATGTTCGTGAAAATTCAGAATCATGTATTTGGACAGGAGATCCGGCCCCAGGTCGATGGACCGGGAAGCTGTCATGGACAGCCCGATCCAGATCAGCGCCACATAATCGTTGGACGGTTCATGTTCGTCCATGGCCTGGATCAGTGTTTCCAGAGCACCGTCGTAATAATGGCGCAGGAGCTCCTCCTTGCTGTTTACATATTTGTAGAATGTGGGCTTTGTGATGCCGCAGGCATTGCAGATATCCATGACGCTGGTATCGTCGAACCCCTTTTCCCGGAACATGGTCAGGCTGACATCCAGGATCTGTTCCAGTCGTTTCCGGTTCATGCCAGTCCTCCTGCTTGAGTGGTGCAGGGGCAGTTGTGCATGAAGACGGCATCCAGGTCCTGACTGAAATCATCCAGAAGGCTGCTTCTGCCTTCGTTCAGGCACCAGAACGCCCCATACCCCAGGCTCATTCCGACACCCACTTTGTACAGCGACTTGGGATCGGAAGGATTCTGGATCTGTCCGGTTTCCTGTGCTTCGCGGATCAGGTCCACCATCAGATCGGTGAACGCCCGGACATCATTGAATGTGCCCATGTACTCCACCAGGTTGGAGATGAATACCTGGTTGTAGAGGTCCGCTCCCAGTCCGACGGCATGACGCATGAACATCAGATAGCCTTCCATGAGTTTCCGGTAACAGTCTGTGCCTTCCGGGATCCGGTACCAGTCGTCCGGAATGGCTTCGCTCATGGAGGAGAAAAAATAGCTCAGCAGGTTCTGCTTGCTGGCAAGGTACTTGTAGAATGTGGGCTTTGTGATGTCGCATGCATCACAGATGTCCTGAACGGATACAGCATCATAGCCTCGCTGCCGAAAGAGGTCCAGTGATTTCTGGATGATCTCATTCTTCAGTTTTCTTCGTTTCATAGCCGGCTCCCCGTGGTTTACTCAGGTAAACGCACCTCAAAGTATGTTTCAATTATAGACGACTTGTCACCAAACTGACAGCTGAAAACTCTTCCGGAAACCCGGAAACGGGAAGAAAGAGATAGCCGGCTGCACAGATCTGTACGATTGAAAGGTCCTGCTGCTTTCGGACACGTAACCGCTTTCCGGAAACCGGACGTCTGTGTCCTGTACCGGGAAGCCTGGCTCTATGCCCGGCACAGACCGGCTGTGGTATCATTGAGAAGATAGGGGGAAAATTCAGAATGAGTCAATCCAAGCGAGATGACCGGCTCGATGCCCTGCTGGACAGTCTGTCCGCAGACAGTGAGCTGGAACGGAAAATGAGCGCCTTTTCCCATACCCGCAATGAGGAATCAGAACAGTCAGGTCCCGTCCTGACAGCCCGGGACAACCGGGAGCCGGAGCAGGAGAACGAACCGGATGTGCCGGATTTTTCCGGCACACGGGACCAGGACACGGTCATCACAGGCAGGCCGGTCTCACAGACCGGGGAGGAAGATGGCGGCGGCACTATGGTATTTGCCCCGCGGGACATAGAGGATACGGCCGACAGTCCAGGCAGCACGGTGGTTCTGGACAATGGTGAAATCGACAGCCTGATTGAGGAGGAAAAGGGGCCTTCTCTGAAGCGGGAACGTGTAAGCCGCCCGGTGAACCGTCAGAAGGAACACAAAAAGACAGACTGGCGGGCAGCCGGGATCATTGCGACGGTCATTGCGGTGGTGGCCCTGGGAGCCCTGCTGATTTTCGGCATTTCCCAGGTGGTGAAAAACGTCACGGCAGACAGGACGGAAGAAAAGGACACAGAAGCGGATTTCAATGCCCTGAAGCAGTGGGCCCAGTCACTGACAGGCACATCCGATACCGGAATCAAGGATTATGAAGTGCGGTGGAACAAACTGAGCGACAAGCAGAAACGGGAAATCAACGAAATCCTGAGAGACAGTACCGGGAAGTCCTTTGATGAGATCCTGGCAGAAGAAAAAGCCGGGCAGAAAGCCGACAAGGACAACAACAACACGGAAGTGGCGGAACAGAAAGCCCGCCTGAAGGACCAGATTGCCCAGCTGCAGAGTCAGCTGGCCGGTGCCCAGGCCGACTATGATGCAGCCCAGGGAAAAATCAATGACGCCCAGAGCCGTGTGGACAGTGCTGCGGCCGCCCTGGCGGATGCGCAGAATACCTACGGAGCGGCGCAGCAGAGCGTATACGATCTCCAGGCCCAGATGGATTCGATGAACAGCCGGATCCAGGAACTGCAGAACACCTCGTCCGCCGACAAGGAACCGGATGAAATGGCACAGATCCAGAAGGAACTGTCAGATCTGATTGCCCAGCAGTCCTCGCTGAAGTCCCAGCTGTCCTCGGCGCAGTCTTCCATGGACCAGTCCGCCGGTGTCATCCAGGCCCGTCAGAACGATCTTGCCAGTGCCCAGGGGGCCCTGGATGCCCTGGCCGGATCCACGGACAGTGCACAGAACCGCATCAACGATCTGAACAGCCAGATAGCGGCACTCCAGTCTCAGCTGGATGCCCTCAACTGAATGGAATAAAGGAGACAGGAAGCAATGAGAAGTGCCATCATCCTGGCAGCAGGCAAGGGAACCCGGATGAAATCCGAAACCCCCAAGGTGCTGCACCCCATCATAGACCGTCCCATGATGGGCTACATCGTAGACAGCCTGAAGGAAGCAGGCGCAGACCGCATCGTTGCGGTTGTCGGCTACAAAGCCGGGGAAGTGAAGGAGGCATTCCCGGAACTGGAGTTTGCCATTCAGGAACCTCAGCTTGGATCGGGTCATGCCGCGATGCAGGCGGATATGCTGGAGGGAGAAGACGGGCTGACGCTGGTGATCAACGGTGACGGACCGTGCATCCAGCCGGAAACCCTGAAGAAGCTGTATGAAGCCGGTGAAGGAAACAGCCTGACGCTTCTGAGCTCTGTCCTGGAGGACGGTGCTCATTATGGACGGGTCGTCCGGGATGCGGATGGACACGTCACAGGCATTGTCGAGGCAAAGGACTGCACACCGGAGCAGAGACAGATCCGGGAAATCAATGCGGGTATGTACTGCTTCAATACGAAGGACCTGTTCGAGGGACTGAAACAGCTGAAGCCGGACAATGCTCAGCATGAGTATTACATCACGGACCTGGCGAAGATCTTTGCCCGCGAAGGCAAGTCCGTGGATGCCATTGTGGTGGATGACCGGGAGGAAACGGCGGGAATCAACGATCCGTCGGAGCTGGCCTCTGCCTCTGCCTGGCTGCAGCAAAAGATCTGCCACCGGCATATGCGCAATGGGGTGCAGATCTGCGATCCGGACAGAACCGTGATCGGGCGGGATGTCGTCATCGGCCGGGATGTGCTGATCGAACCGGATGTGATGATCCTGGGACGCAGCGTGATCGGGGATGGTGCACGGATCCTTGCCGGCAGCCGGCTGGAAAATGCGGTTGTCGGAAAAAGAGCCTGCATCGATGCCTGCAGAGTGTATAATGTTTCAGTGCCTGATGATACACAGGCGGGTCCGTTCGCGGTCCTGAAAAACGAGTAGATGAATAGTAGGAGTTCAGGAAATTTCATGGAAAACACAATTGTATTTGCACTCTCTTCCAGCAAGGAGCTGGCGAATCAGGTCTGCGAGATTCTGGGTCAGGAACCTGGCAAGGTCACGGTCAATCATTTCGCGGACGGTGAGATCCTGGTGGAGCTGGGGGAGTCTGTCCGCGGCAAGGATGTGTACTTCATACAGTCCACCAACAACCCGGTCAATGACAACCTCATGGAGCTGCTGATTGCCATTGATGCCGCCAAGCGTGCGTCTGCCCGGACCATCAATGCCGTGATTCCGTATTTCGGCTATGCCAGACAGGACCGGAAAGCCAAGCCCAGACAGCCGATCACATCCCGTCTGGTGGCCAGTCTGCTGGAACGTGCCGGGGCTGACCGGGTCATCACCATGGACCTGCATGCCACCCAGATCCAGGGATTCTTCGATGTACCGGCAGATGATATTACCACGCTGACGCTGGTGGGCGAATACCTGAAGGAAAAGGAATCCTCCCGGGATCTCGTGGTGGTTTCTCCCGACCACGGCGGCGTCGTGCGTGCCCGAAAGCTCGCCGAGCAGCTGGATGCACCCATTGCCATCATTGACAAGCGCCGTCCGAAACCCAATGTGGCGGAAGCCATGAACCTGATTGGCGATGTGAACGGCAAAACCGCCATCATCATTGACGACATGGTCGATACAGCCGGCACACTCACATCCGGCATCAAAATGCTGCGTGACAAGGGTGCACAGAAAGTCTATGCAGCCTGTGCCCACGGCATTCTCTCCGGACCCGCCATTGACAGGCTGAAAGCCGCGGATCTGGAAGAGTTCATCTGCACGAACACCATTGACCAGACAGACAAGCGGGATCTTTACAAGGAAATGACTGTGATTTCCGTTGCGCCGCTGCTGGCTGCCACGATTCAGGCCATTGAAACCAATGCCCCGCTGTCCAAGGCGCTGAACTCTGCGGTGGAAGAATCCGAAGAGTCCATCAAGGAGCTGTGTCACAAACATATCCACTGAAGGGATCCGGCGCTGAATCATGAAAAAGCGGCAGATTCAGGACTGCCGCGAAAAGAGTGAATCAAAGTTGTGTCCGATCTGCGAGGTCAGATCCTTTTCCGGAAGGTTCTTGAGTTCGCAGATTTTTTTTGTGGTATACGCCACGTAGGCCGGTTCATTGCGTCGGCCGCGCATGGGGACGGGCGCCATATACGGGGCATCGGTTTCGGTCAGGATCCTGTCGGCGGGACAGGCCTGGACACAGGCAGGGGCGTGACGGGCGTTTTTGAATGTCACGGGACCGGCGAAGGAAATCAGGGAATTCAGCTTCAGGGCCTCCCGCATGGTTTCCGGGGAGCCGGAAAAACAGTGGAACACAATGGGGGTCCGGGCTTCCTGTCTGAGAAGATCCAGGGTATCCTGGCTGGCGTCCCGCATATGAATCGCAATGGGAAGATCATAGTCATTGGCCATGCGGATCTGGCGTACAAAGAGATCTTTCTGTGTCTGTCTGTCAGGCTCGGGCCAGTGGTGATCCAGCCCGATTTCTCCCAGGACATCCACGTTGCCGGATTTCAGGGCTTCCTCCAGAAAGGCCAGCCGTTCTTCCGTGACCTCATCCGCATCCCCGGGATAAAACCCGAAGGCAATCCGGAAGCGGACAGGATCGCTGCTCCGGATGGGAACGGCCCGCAGATATTCCTCTTCACTGGTGCAGACGATCATCACCCGGGAGACGTCCTTCATGCGGGACAATACGCCTTCCAGGTCAGAATACAGTTCATCACAGGTGATGTGGCAGTGGCTGTCAGTATACATACAATTCCTCCCGCAGCGGGGCTGCTTCCGTCATGATACGGGGAAACCGGGGTGCAGGGCAATGGACTGACCACAGCTGCACACTGTCTGAAAGGAGATACATGAAAGATACCATCCAACTGAATGTCAGTGCCCAGGCACTGTTTGATGTCATGAAACGGTCCCTGGTGCTGGAAACCGGGGAGAAACACCCGAAACTCGCTCCGGGGTACAGCTGGTCAAAGAAGACCGGCAACCGCCGTACACGGGTGAAGCTGACGGACTGGAAAGAACCGTCGGCGTATGCAGCGCATTTTTCCACAGACGGCAAAGGACTGGATGTACGCTATGACCTGGAACCGCTGGGGCCTGACAGGGTGCAGGTGACGTACACGCACACCCTGGAGGGCAGCGGGTTCCTGATCCGCCGGCAGGAGAAAGCAGCGGTGAAGAAAGCACTGGAGCTGCTCCGGAATGTGGAGACAGTGCTGCTGGCGCAGGCGGCTCAGGCTGCTCAGCAGAAAACCCCCGGCAATCAGGAGTAGACAGAGCTGCAGCCGGTCATCCTGCCTGCCGGCAGCCGGGCACACAGGCAGCCATCCGGATATGCAGACAACCCGGACAGTCTCGTGTTCATGACGGCGAGCTGTCCGGGTTTTTGAGTCCGCAGCGCCAGTCACTGCTGCCGCCAGGCACAGATCCCGACCGGGGAAAGTTCAGTTTTCTGCAGCAGAATACGCTGCAGCTGCTCATTTCTCCGGGATCCAGACAATGTCTGTTTCCTCATAGGGGATCTCCACATCCACTTTGCCCTCCGACAGAGGTGCTTCGCTGCGTACCGGGAGATATCCGTCACGGGCTCCCCCGGTCTTCACCAGCATGGCAGGTCCCGCAAATACATACACGACGGATCCTCCGGGTCTGTCATAGACCGGTGTCTCTTCACTGCCATCGCGGGTGATCAGCTCAGGGGGCTCGAACCCCAGGCGATACAGGAAACTCGCCGCCTTTTCCCCCCAGTAGGGGTCAGAGGCGTACATGACATTGATCCCGGACCCTTTGTCTCCGAACCACGATCCGTGCCACACCTCATTGCCTGGATTGGCATACTTTTTCTGAAGCCAGTCCCAGGCATGAGACTGCACACATGCCAGCAAATCGGGATACCCGCTTGCAGCATCCGGGTTTTCATCCCCGGCCTCGTGACCGAATACATTGTGCCGGTCCACCGCATATTCACTCTGCCCGGCGCCGGACTCATTCATCGCCAGCGCGAACATCATCCGGGCATTCATCCAGTCCTCCTGCTGGACCTTTGAAAAGAGATCCGCCGCATCAAACAGCACAGACTGACCGGCCTCCAGCGGCCAGGTGTCCTCCGGTGATACCCCGCGGGTGATGCCCCGGGCAGCCAGTGCGGCATTGCCGTCGGCATTCGTCAGACTGGACAGCGTCCGGTGGGGTGTGAACTGCCAGGGATTGTACCAGGGTTCTTCATTCACGGCACGGCCGTCCCCCGTGCGCATGGCCTCTGACATGGTATAGAAGTCTTTGTAGAACCAGTGCCCGTCATAGGAGAAGTAAAACACATCCGGGTCAATGAACGACGGACACGACCCGATGCTGTAGGCCAGAGGCTCCTGTCCGTCGAGTCCCGTCGAAACCTGATGCACCAGGGAGTCCTGATACCGGCTGTAACCCGAGAGACGGACGGTATCGCTGTAAAACCGGAGGGAGACATCCTGTACATCCACCCACCCCGTCGTGCCTGCCATCTGGAACTTCACCTGCCGGCCATCACCGCTGGTCCCAAGATACAGACCATCCACACCGTAGCTCCCGTTAAGATATCCCTGCTCCCCGTTCTCCATGGTGTACAGGGTGTTTTCCATCACCGGCTTCCCCGAAAAATCCACCACGCCGCTGCGGATCGCCACCACCTTCCCGGATTCATTCTCGATACACGCCGGTGTATCCGGATCCAGGGCATTCAGCTTCGCCGCCGCAAAGCCATAGTGCTTCCAGGTCCCGATTTCCTTTGGATTGGCCGAATAGTCGATCACTGTGAACACGCCGTTTTCCGTCACCTTGAACCCCAGCCATATCGCCAGCAGAATCCCGGCAGCCACCGCCGCAATGATCACCGACCGTCTCGGCTTTCGTCTTCTTTGTATCTTTCTGCTCATTCCTTCATTATAGAGGACCGGCACCCGGATTTCCGGTTCTGTTCCTTTCCTGCCGATGGTTGCTGCGCGGTCCGCGACATCCAGAGAAGGCAGGTGCCGGCACTGTCCTTCGTGGGACACGGGGCAGCAGGTGACCCGCAAGGCAACAAGGTGCTATCATAGGATAGGTTCAGACTGCCTGCGGGCAGCCTGTCACATTGGGATCCATGCAGGAATCCGCAACATAACAATGATCGCCTGCGGGCGGGAAAGGATGAATCAAATGGCGAAAATGGATGACCGTCTGGAAGGTCTTGAACAGCGATACAATGAAATTTCCGAACTGATGATGAGCCCTCAGGTGCTGGGTGACCGCAAGACCATGGCAAAACTGGGCCGGGAACAGAGCGAACTGACACCCATCATCGATACATATCACGAATACAAAGAAGCAGTGGCGGCACTGGAAGATGCGAGGATCCTGGCGGCGGAAGACGACAGGGAAATCCGGGAGATGGCGCAGATGGAAATCGGGGAGCTGGAGCCGAAAATCCAGTCCTATCTCGATCACCTGGAGCTCCTGCTCGTACCCCGGGATCCCAACGACTCGCACAATGCGTTCATGGAAATCCGCGGGGCAGCCGGGGGTGACGAAGGCAACATTTTTGCGGGCGACCTGTACCGGATGTATGTGAAATACGCCGAAAGCAAGGGCTGGAAAGTGGAAGTCACGGATGCCGAGGATTCGGAAGCCGGCGGCTACTCCCTGATTGCCTTCAAGATCAGCGGCCAGGGTGTCTATGGGACACTGAAATTCGAAAGCGGCAGCCACCGGGTGCAGCGGGTGCCCAAGACCGAATCCCAGGGCCGTATCCAGACCTCCACGGCGACGGTGCTTGTCTATCCGGAACTCGATGAAGAGGATTTCGACATTGACATGAACGATCTGGAGATTGAAACCATGCGGGCGTCTGGTGCCGGCGGCCAGCATGTCAACAAGACAGACTCCGCGGTGCGCATTGTGCACAAGCCCACGGGCATCGTGGTGAAATGCCAGGACGGGCGGTCGCAGCACGAAAACCGTGCCACTGCCCTGGCGACCATTGCTGCGCGGGTCAAGGAAGAACACCAGCGGGAGCTGGATGAAAAAGCCGGCGCCGAGCGTCGGACGAAGATCGGGTCCGGGGACCGCGCCGAGAAGATCCGCACCTACAACTATCCGCAGAACCGCATCACCGACCACCGCATCGGCTACAGCGTCAATCAGCTGGACCGAATGATCGACGGGCGGCTGGAGGATCTGATGACGGCCCTGCAGACGGCGGACCAGCAGGCGAAGCTGGCCGGAGAAGCGCTTTGATGCGTTATGCCGACCTTCTCAGGGAAGGCCGAAAGAGGCTGCAGGAACATGGTGACCAGGCAGCGGGTCTGCTGCTGAATGAAATATGCCGGGGACATGACATCAATCTGTACATGGTGATGGAGGAACCCATGCCGGAGGATCTGCAGACGGAATACCTGGAGGGTGTGCATCGCATGGAACGCGGAGAGCCGCTGGATTATGTCCTGGGCTATACCCCGTTTTATGGCTATGATTTTCTGGTTTCTCCCGATGTCCTGATCCCGAGGCCGGAAACCGAGGAACTGGTGGCACTTGTGCTGCGGCTGTATGATGAGTACTTTCCGAAGCAAAAAGTGACTGTGTTTGATGTGGGAACCGGATCGGGAGCCATTGGCATTTCCCTGGCGCTGGAAGAACCTGATTTCACGGTGTATGCCAGCGACATCAGTGAACAGGCAGTCCGGCAGGCGGAAAAGAACCGGGACAGACTGCAGGCAGGTGTCAGCTTTTTGACGGGCAGCCTGCTGGAGCCCTACATCCAGGCGGGTCTGCACTGCGATATCCTTGTCTGCAATCCCCCTTATATTCCAAGCCAGGAACAGATTGAACGCTCGGTGCGGGACTTTGAACCCCATGTGGCGCTCTTCGGGGGTCCGGATGGACTGAAGTTTTATCGTGCACTCTTTGCGACGGCCCGCCAGGTGCTGAAGCCGGAGGCATTGATGGCATTTGAAATGGGGTGGAACCAGGGGCAGGCCCTGACGGATCTGGCCCATGAGTACTTCCCTGAAGCCGTGGCGCATATCGAGCAGGACATTAACGGGAAGGACCGGATGTTCTGGCTGCACATCGGTGCAGGGAATCCCGCTGCCGGTGAAGGACAGGTCAGGGATGAGAACGAATAAAGGAATGAGAGGCGGCAATCCGATGAAACTGGGAAAGAACAGCCCCTGCTGGTGCGGCTCGGGCAAGAAATACAAGCACTGTCACGAGAAGTTTGATGATACCATGGCGGTTCTCAAACTCCAGGGACAGCAGGTGCCGGGGCGCGAACTGATCAAGTCGGAGGAAGACATCCGGTACATCAAAAAGGCGGCGAAAATCAACGATGCAGTGCTGGATCTGGTGGGGGAGAAAATCCATGCGGGGATGAGCACAGAGGAAATCGACAAACTGGTCTATGACTATACCACCAGCCACGGCGGGATTCCCGCCTGTCTGGGATATGAGGGATTTCCGAAGAGCTGCTGTACGAGCATCAACGAAGAGGTGTGCCACGGGATTCCGGACGAGAAGGTCATCCTGAAGGAAGGCGACATTGTCAATGTGGACTGCACGACGATCGTGCACGGTCACTATGCGGATGCGAGCCGGATGTTCTGCATTGGCGAGGTGAGTCCGGAAGCAAAACGTCTGGTGGATGTGACGAAAGAATGTCTCGAGGCAGGCATTGCGGCGGTCCGTCCCTGGGGTCATTTCGGGGACATCGGGGCGGCGATCCAGGAAGTGGCGCACAAAAACGGCTACAGCGTGGTGACGGATTTCTGCGGTCATGGAGTGGGCAACGATTTCCATGAGGAACCCTATGTGCATCATGTGGGGATCCGCGGCCGGGGAATGGTGATTGCACCGGGAATGGTGTTTACAATCGAACCCATGATCAACCAGGGAACCAGCCGGCTGTATATCGATGAAGACAACGACTGGACAGCCATTACCGAAGACGGAAAGCTGTCGGCGCAGTGGGAGCACACCCTGCTGGTGACGGACAAAGGCGTGGAGATTCTGGCAAAATAGCCGCGTACCTGCGAATACAGAAGAAAAGGGCACAGGCCCTTTTTTTCAAGCAATGCCGATAGCGAGAACAGGATCCGGCAGAAAATCTGCCTGATTCTTGAAAACGGTTTCACTCCTGGATGTCAATAGTTTTGAGTATTTTCTGAAAAAAAATATGGAAATTTCTTTGACAGTGGAAAAATCGAATGCTAGAATCGGCTCATAAATACAGAACGACATGGCAAAGGCGTCAGAGAAGTGAACTTCCTGACGCCTTTTCGCGTTCGGAGGCTGTATTTGGAAGGAGAATTCCCATGAAACTTCAGGAGACCGGACACACAGCACAGGAGATCCGGGACCTCGCGTCAAAGTACATGATTGAAACCTATGAACGGTTCGATCTGCTGGCTGAAACCGCGAAGGACCAGTACATCTACGATGAGAAAGGGACACCCTATCTCGATTTCTATGCAGGGATCGCAGTGAATTCCGCCGGATCCTGTAACGACAAGGTGGTCAGGGCCGTCCAGGAACAGGCAGGTCAGCTGATGCATACCTTCAACTATCCCTATACGATTCCTCAGGCGCTGCTGGCAGAAAAGGTCTGCACCATTACCGGATTTGACAAGATTTTCTACCAGAACTCCGGGACGGAAGCCAATGAGGCCATGATCAAGATGGCCCGCAAATACGGCATCGAACACTATGGACCGAAGAAGTATAAAATCGTGACCGCTAAGATGGGATTCCATGGACGGACCTTCGGATCCATGTCTGCCACAGGACAGCCGGACAATGGCTGCCAGATCGGGTTTGGTCCCATGACGGATGGATTTGTCTATGCAGACTACAACGACCTGGAGTCCTTCAAGAATGCAGTGGATGACGACACGATCGCCATTATGGTGGAGCCTGTGCAGGGTGAAGGCGGTGTTCACCCCGCCACGAAGGAGTTTCTGCAGGGGCTGCGGGAATTCACGAAAGAAAAAGGCATCCTCCTTCTGCTGGATGAAGTGCAGACCGGATGGATGCGAACCGGGAAGCCGATGAGCTATATGAATTACGGCATTCAGCCGGATATCGTGTCCATGGCCAAGGCCCTGGGCGGCGGCATGCCCATTGGTGCCATCGTGACTACGGAAAAAATCGCGAAGGCGTTCACCCCCGGCAGTCACGGTACGACCTTTGGCGGTCATCCGGTATCCTGCGCTGCAGCTCTGGCTGAAATTGAAGAACTGCAGGACCGGAAACTGGATGAAAACGCAGCCAGGATGGGTGCTTACCTGATGGAGCAGCTTGCCACGCTTCCCCATGTGAAGGATGTCCGCGGACAGGGACTTCTGGTTGGCGTGGAATTCGATGATTCCGTGGATGCAGTGGATCTGAAACACCGTTGTGTGGACAAACACCTGCTGACAACAGCCATCGGCAAGTCGGTGATCCGCCTGGTGCCGCCGCTGATCATCACAAAGGAAGATGTGGACAAGGCTGTGGCCATCATGCGGGAAGCCCTGGAGGACATTGACAGAGAACAGGATGCCTGAGGCGGCTGGAAGAACATAAAGCCGGATGACAGAAATCCGGGACACAATACCGCGGAATATAAAGCGGGGAAAGAAGGAAAGAGACATGAAATCAGGTATGAAATTCAGAAAAATGATGATGGCAGCAGCGACAGGCATGATGATCCTGGCAGGATGCGGATCTTCGAAGGAAGCCTCGAAAACTGACACGGCAGAATCCGGGAAGGAAGTGCTGAAGGTCGGCGTGGAATGTGCCTATCCGCCCTTCAACTGGACACAGACAGAGGAAACCACAACCACGGGCAAAAAAGCGGAGCCGATTTATGGTACCAGCCAGTATGCCTATGGCTATGACGTGGCGGTTGCCCAGGAACTGGCGAAGGCACTGGATATGGACCTGGAAGTTCACAAATCCGAATGGGCTTCCATTACGCAGGGTCTGGATGCCGGTGACTACGATGTGATCATATCCGGTATGGGCCGTACCGCAAAACGGGAACAGAGCTATGACTTCACGGATCCGTATTATTATCGCACCAACTGTCTGGTGGTAAAGAAGGGATCCGGTCTGGAGGATGTGAAGGGTCTCTCAGATCTGAAGGGCAAAAACGTCACCGTGACCACCCAGCTGGGAACCGGATGGGTGGATCTGCTGGATCAGATCCCGGATGCCACCCTGGGTGCCAACTATGAAACGACCTCTGAATGCTTCATGGCAGTCAACAACGGGGTAGCCGATGTGGTGGTGGTCGATGAACCCACGGCCAGAGCAGCGCTGGCGACAAACCCGGATCTGGCGATCGTGACGCTGGATGAAAACGACAAGTTCAAAAACGATGAAGAAATGACCAACATTGGCATTGCGGTGCGCAAGGGGGATGAAGAGACACTGAAGAAAATGGAAGAGGGTCTGAAAAAGATCGGCCTCACATCGAAGGAAGACATGGACAAGCTGATGGATGAGTCCTTCAAGGATGTGCCGGCCAGCACGATCGGCGGCTGAAGCCGCGGATGGTGCCCGCCGGCAGTGGGGGTACCAGCAGTCGGATGAGAAAGAGCGGGATTCAGGATGGAGTTGCCCTTGGGGATATGAAAGAGGATACTGCCAGACTCATCAGAGAGCTGAAGCCGCGGATGGTGCCCACCGGCAGTGGGGATACGGAGAGTCGGATGAGGAAGAGCGGAGATCCGTTATAACGCCCCGGCACCATCACCCTGTCCGTCACCACAAACATCGCATATATTCCGTTCATATGACGAAATGAAGAACTGAAGAGACAGAGATACAGGAGGGAATCATGGCACAGCCCACAAACTTGTTTGAATGGATGGTGTTCCTGTTCCAGGAATACGGAGAAATGTTCTGGCAGGGGACGCTGGTCACGTTGTACATCGCCATCGCGGGAACCATCATCGGGTTTGTTCTCGGGTTTGTGCTGGGTGTGCTCGGTGACCTGCAGGTCAGTCCCCACGTCCCCTGGTACCGGCGGCTGCCGGTAAGGGTGCTGAAATGGATCGGTGATATCTACATTGAGGTGTTCCGGGATACACCAATGATCGTGCAGGCAATGGTCATCTACTATGGCCTGCGTTCCGGTGGCATTGAAATCACCCCGGTGCCGGCGGCAATTCTGGTCACGGTGCTGAATACCGGTGCCTATATGTCGGAGACAGTCCGGGCGGGGATCAACTCCGTGGATCCTGGTCAACGGGAAGGCGGTCTGGCGCTGGGGATGACGACGATGAGAATCATGGTGAAGGTTATTCTTCCCCAGGCTTTGCGGAACATCATCCCGGAAATGGCGAACATGTTCCTGACAAACCTGAAAATGACGTCTGTACTGAATGTCATCGGCGTGACGGAGCTGTTCATGGTGGCCAAAACCACCGGTGCGGTGTATTACAAGTACTTTGAAGCCTATCTGTGCATTGCCCTGATTTACTTCATCCTGTGCTTTGTCTTCAACCGGCTGTTTCTTCTGCTGGAGAAAAAGATGAAGGGCAAGGCGGATTATGCCCTGGCAGTGGAATACATGTCCGACGGAGAATAGAAAGGAGTTTCATATGAACAAAGCAGCGGTTCTCAGTGTCCGGGATCTGTCCAAGAGTTTTGGCAATCACGAAGTGCTGAAGAAAATCGATCTGGATGTGGCAAAGGGGGAAGTCATCTGTGTCCTGGGATCTTCGGGTTCCGGAAAGTCCACGCTCCTTCGCTGCATCAACCATCTGGAAACTCCCACAGGCGGGCAGATCCGGTTTCATGGCAATCCGGTGCAGAAACATGCGAAGGCGCTGTCGGATTACCGAGCCCAGGTGGGGATGGTGTTTCAGTCCTTCAACCTCTTCAACAACATGACGGTGCTGGACAACTGCATGTCCGGGACCAGGAATGTCCTGAATCTCAGCAAAGAGGAGGCAAAAAAGAGGGCGATTGAACAGCTCAAAGCTGTGGGCATGGCGCCCTACATCCATGCGAAACCGGCGCAGCTTTCCGGCGGACAGAAGCAGCGGGTGGCGATTGCCAGAGGCCTGTGCATGCAGCCGGAGATCCTGCTCTTTGATGAACCAACCTCGGCACTGGACCCGGAGATGGTGCAGGGGGTGCTGAATGTCATGAAAGACCTGGCCAGGTCCGGTCTGACAATGATCATTGTCACCCATGAAATGGCGTTTGCCCGGGATGTGGCGAGCCGGATCATCTTCATGGACCAGGGATATGTGGCGGAGGATACCGATCCGGAATCCTTCTTCACGGCCCCTGCTACAGAAAGAGCCCGGGAGTTTCTGTCCCGGTACCGGGAGCAGCAGTCATGACAGGGCCGTTCACCATCACGTTCGCCCGGGGATTCGGGACCGGCGGCAAGGAAATCGCTTCCCGGGTTGCCAGAGAGCTGGGGATCCACTGTTACGAAAACCGGATCCTGACCCTGGCCAGTCAGCTGTCGGGTCTGGACCAGGAACTGTTTGTGGAGGTGGATGAAAAAATCCGCCAGCACAGCGGTTTCTCCGCCTTTCTGGCGGGACTGCCCCGCAGCCGGAAATACATCTCCCGGGAAGAACCTTTTTCCGGAGACGAGAAACTCTTTGAATACCAGAAGGAAATCATCGAGAACCTCAACGAGACAGAGTCCTGCTGCATCGTGGGCAAATGCGCCAATGACATCCTCCGTCACCGGGACAACGTGCTGTCTGTCTACATCGAAGCGCCGAGGGATTACTGCATACGGCGGACGATGGACAACATGCCGGTGAGCCGGGAAGTGGCGGAGTCAACGATCGAGAAAACGGATCGGTACCGGGCGGAGTACTACAGTTTCTATACCGGCGGAAAGTCCTGGACTGATCCTGTCGCCTATGACCTGACGATCAACAGTGCACGTATGGGAATCGAAGGCAGTGTGCAGCTGATCCTGGCTGCCCTGAAAATAAGGGGGTTCATCGAATGAGCGGCGCCAGCAGAATCCAGACACTTTCCTGGCATGTCCCTGAAACCGTGGTGACCGGAGCCGGGGCCATGAAGGAAACCGGAGGCCTGGTTCAGGGGGTCATGAAACATCCCCTGGTTGTCACGGGACCCCATCTTTTCAGGGCGGGAATCATTGCGCCGGTGCTGGAAAGCCTGGAAGAATCAGGAATCGACCATGCGGTGTTTCACGAAACGGAATCCGATCCGTCCATTGAAACCGTGGAGAAGATCAGGACCATGTATGAAAAGAATGCCTGTGATGGTCTGATTGCTGTGGGAGGCGGATCGGTGATGGATGCAGCCAAAGCTGCTGCGGTTCTGATTGGTGACGGAGGCCGTCTTCAGGATTATGAAGGTGCCGGGGCCAGAAAAATCTCTCCTTTGAAAATGATCCTGATGGCTGTACCGGCCACAGCGGGGACCGGCAGCGAAGTGACTCCTTTTGCGGTGATCAGCGACCACCAGCGGCAGGTGAAGATGACAGTATCCTCTCCCTTCCTGATTCCGGAAATGGTGGTGCTGGATCCTGATCTTCTCAAGGGTGTTCCCGTTGGACTGGCTGCGGCAACAGGGATGGATGCACTCATTCACGCCCTGGAGGCTTATGTTTCCCTATATGGCAGTTTTCTCTCTGACGGGTTTGCGGCACAGGCGCTGGAGAAAATCGGGCACAGCCTGGTGAAGTTTGTCCGGACAGGGGATCCCGAAGCTGCACAGGACATGCTGGAGGGATCCTTCCTGGCTGGCTGCGCCTTCTCCCTTTCCCGCCTTGGTCTGGTACATGCGCTGAGTCATCCGCTGTCGGCTCATTACGGGATTCCCCATGGAACAGCCAACGCCCTGCTGCTGCCGGCAGTGATCCGGTTCAATCAGGAAGCAGCAGGAGAGAAATACCGTCAGGCAGCTGATCTGCTGGGAGTGAAAGAGCAGACAGATCTGGCGGACTGGATCGAAGAACTCAACCGTCTTCTGGGAATTGAAATGAAATGGGAAATCAGAGAAGAGGATCTTCCAGTACTCGTCCGTGATGGTCTGATGTCCGGCAATGTACAGGCAAATCCGCGGCTGGCAGAGGAAAAGGATGCAGAGGATATCTACAAAACGCTTATACCAGCCTGAAAGGCATCATTTTATCGGACTAAAAATATTAATATATGCACTTGAACCGTCGGAAATCTGGCGGTTTTTTCATATGATTGGGATATTCTTCCGTCATACAGGCGGAAATCCTGGTCTGCAATTTTTCTGAAAGGCAGATTTGCGAAAATGAAGAATGGGAAAATGGGAAAATCCGGGAGATATTCCGGAAAACTTAAAGGAAAGTTGGGAAAATCACGGCTGTATTTTATTATGAGTTAAGGAGATAAGAATTATGAGAATTTGCATTGTGGAGGATAACAGAGAACTGGCATCTGTGATCAGGGATGCGCTGGATCCCAAGGAGTGTCAAATCTGCTGTACCTGCAGACAGGGACTGGCAGAGTGTGAGAAGGGATGGGATCTTCTGCTTCTGGACGTGAGACTTCCAGACGGCAGCGGACTGGATATTGCCAGAGCCGCCAGGATTGTCAGCGATGTCCCGATTCTGTTTCTTTCCAGCGATGGAATGGAGACCACCATGCTGGAGGCTTTTGAATCCGGCTGTGATGACTATATCGTCAAGCCCGTCAGACTGGCGGTCCTCAGGAAAAAAGTGGAGGCCCTGCTTCACAGAAGCGGGTACAGGTCTGCCCTGCACCTGGGAAAAACAGTCCTGTATCCAGACGCTCATTGTCTGAAGAAAGACAGTCTGCAGCTTGATCTTTCAGGAACCGAAACCGCCATCCTCCGGCAGCTGATTCTGCATCCCTGTCAGGCCGAGACTTTGATGCGCGCTGTCCGGCAGACCACAGGACGCGACATTTCTCCGGAAACCTTCAGTTCCCGTCTGTCCACACTGAAAAAGAAACTGGAACCTTTTGATCTGAATATCATCGGAAGGAAAAATACCGGGTACCGTCTGGAGGAACGATGAAAAAGCTTTTTTGGACTGGTGCTGCAGTCACATGGATCTGTTCCCTGTTGTGGCTTGCAAATCTTTCCTGGAGGCTCCTGGGAACCGGACTGAGTCAGGACCCCGCTGCAGCTGTGTTTGATCCTTCAATGGCTGTATCTTTCCATCAGGCAGTCCTGCAGGGCTACGGGATGACAGCTTTTCTGCACATCCTTGTTTCCCTGGCAGACTGGAGCAGTCTCGCTGCCGCTGCAGGCATTCTGATGATGGGAGTGGCGGCAGCCGGGAAATACAGGAAGCTGAAACGGCTTGCCCTTCACCAGGAGACAAGGATCCATGAGCTGCAGGCCAGCAATCGGATTCTGTCCCATCGACTTGCTTCCCGGGAACTGGATACGAAAGAACAGAGGGAAGGATGTGAAAACCTGGCTCACCAGCTCAAATCCTCCCTGAACAGCCTGACACTGCGGCTGGAGCTTCAGGGATTTGAAAAGGAAGCTGAGGAATCCCTGATTCATATGAATGACCAAATCGATTCTTTCCTTCGCCAGAGTGTCATCCGATGCAATGAGCCCGGTCTTCGCCTCTCTGTTGTTTCCCTGAAGTCTCTGATGGAAACAGTGCTTGAAAAGACTTCCGGATACAGCATCCAGACAATCACTTCCCTGCAGCCGGCCTGGCTGTATGGTGATGCCGAAGTGCTGGAACGGGCCTGTGAAGCGCTGATCGTGAATGCATTTCGTCATGGCAAAGGACATCCGGTCACCATCAGCCTGGAGGAGAAAAGTGCCTCCATCCTTCTCACAGTCACGAACCATACAGATCTGAAGGTACTGCCGGATTTCAGACGCTACAGAACAAGCGAACCGGGACATTATGGAATCGGACAGGATCTGGCCCGAACCGCGGCGAAACAGCATGGAGGTACCCTGTCCTTTTCCCTGAGCGGGTCCAGTCTGACTGCCACCCTGTCGCTTCCTGTCATACCATGGGAATCGGAAACTGCAAAGTTTCTGCAAGCTCCGGATGATGAAATCAGCCTGGAGGTGAAATCATGAATGCATTGGAAGCTCAAGATCTGTTCTTCACATACAAGGGAAGAGGGCAGGAGACTCCGGCGCTCAGGGGATGCACCCTGTCAGCAGCCAGAGGTGAATTCACAGCGGTCATCGGCAAAAGCGGATCAGGAAAAACAACGCTTCTCCACTGTCTGGCAGGGCTTCTTGTCCCGGATCAGGGACATATCCGGATCGGATCTTCGTTCCTGACAGAGATGAATGAAGAACAGAGATCCCTGTTCCGGCTGCAGAATATCGGACTTGTGTTTCAGTCCTGCGCCATGGTTCCCGAATTGACGATCGGAGAGAATCTTCGGCTGCCTTTTGAAGCTGCGGGCCTGAAACTCGATGAAGAGCGTCTGGCTGAACTGAAGAACCGGCTGGATATCGCAGACCTGGAAGACCGGTATCCACAGGAGTGTTCCGGAGGACAGCTGCAGCGTGCAGCCATTGCCCGGGCACTGGCGGGAAATCCGCAGGTGATTCTGGCAGATGAACCAACAGGCAATCTCGATCAGGAGAACACACTGACTGTATTTTCCATGCTGAAGGAATGCCAGCGTGAATACGGGCAGACCGTGATCCTGGTGACCCATGATCTCATGCTGGCCAAACAGGCGGACCGGATGGTCATGATGGAAGATGGAAGGATCCTGGACTCATGAACAGGGCTCGGGGTGACACCGGCTTCTTTCAAAGCCGCAGAAAACTGAAAAACGGTCTGTTCCTGATTGTTCTATCCGGCTGCCTGCTGATGTCTGGAACAGTCTGTGAGCAGGTGAGGATTGACGGGAAGCGCCAGGAACAGACGAAACTCCAGTATGGGCAATGGGAAGCCCTGGTTCCGGATCCCGACAGGGATACCCGTGCTCTTCTGGAAAGCCATGCTTTGCTGAAATCCATCGGAGAACAGACAGTGTATGGAACGTTTGTTATGAATCCGGAAGACAATGCCAGAATCAATGGGCGAAGCCGTCCTGAAGAAACCCGGAACAGCTACAGAAAGGGAATGATGCGAAGAGAAGAAACTGAGTTTCTGATTGGCTGGGGAAACAGAGAGTTTCTGGAAATGGAAGGGCTGCAGCTTCAGAGTGGCCGGTGGCCACAGTCTGCGGAGGAAGCAGTTGTGGAGGAACAGGTGGCTTACAGTCTGGGAATGCAGGCGTATCCCGAACAGCAGCTGACGGGAACACTGAATGACAAGCCATATACATTCCGGATCACAGGAATCCTGAGGAACAGTACTGAATCATGGACAGAAGGAGACCGCCTGGCATCCATCTTTACAGGGGGACGGCTGGAAGCAGCATCTGCAGAGACATTTTTGTTTCTTCAGGGATCGAAACCAGGGGTGATCCCGGATCTTCGGAAAGCCGTTCCTGCACTGATCATGAACGAAAGATCCCAGTACTCCTGGAATCCAGTCTCCTTTGCCGATGTGCCTTATACACTCCTGTTCGCAGTTTCTTTCCTGGGAGAGATCCTGGCAGCTGTTCTGTTTTTTTGGCAGTGGCTGGAAAGTCACGGAGAAGGGATTGGTGTGATGCGGCTGCTGGGAATTTCCCCGGCGACTCTGCAGAGGGATTTCCGCCGGATGTTTTTCAAAACAGCCGGATCAGCTTCAGGAATTGTTCTTATCCTTTCCCTGCTGCTCCGGCTTCCCGCCGGGCTGTGGCTGTTTTGTGCAGGCGTCTTTGCTGCGGCTGCCGTGATCATTCAGGAAATATGTGCCGCGATGATCTGCCGGGTAAAGCCTGCATTGAACCAGGTCGGAAGACAGGAACTGCGGCATCTTCCAAAACGGTCTGTAAAGGATCTGTCGGCCGGATCTCTGGCCAGCCGTTTTCTGAGCGTTCATTGCGGTCCCATCCTGCTGTATCAGGTCACAGTTTCCATACTGGCCGGGATTCTTCTGTTCCTGTGTCTTTCTTTTGCGGGAATACAGGTCACTTCCGCGCAGCTGGAACACTCCTATGATTTTGTGGTGACTGCCGGCTATAATGAGACGATTCCATCCAGCAGCCTGACACATATGATGACTGCAGCCAGCGGGAAAAGCCGGACCAGTCTGTGGTACCAGAATTACTCCGGATGGCAGATGGAAATACAGGACCGGGAAAAACTGGAAGCGATGTATAATCTCCCAGGGCAGAATCCTGACGCTTTTCCCGGAGAAGATGCGCCTGAAGAAGAGCAGAGAAGGATCAGAGTCCCTGTGCTGTCTGGGAATGAATTCGACGGTATTCTGAAGCAGGTGGAGGATTTCAGGGCGGATGCCTGGGAGACTGGACAGGGTGCACTTCTTGTTCTTCCAACCGCCAGCGACTGGGAGCCGGGGACAGCACCGGAGGATGAAGAGGGGAACATTCCCGATCCGCTGGTTGTCGGCGACTCAGTCACGATGATTGATCCGGATGGAGAGAAAAAGGAAATTGTCATTGCGGGCATTCTTCGATCGCCTGTCCCGGGCGGAATGAATCAAAATGTGCAGAATTTCTACCTGCCCTTTGGCGGTCTTCTGGTATCACCGGCATTTTTAAAACAGGCAGTCACCGGTTTCGGGGTGTTGTGTCCGGATGGTGAGAACAGTGCCTCGATACGGGCTTCTCTTGCCGCGGCAGCCTGGCAGGCAGGGCTGAGACTGGAGAATAACTCGGTTCAGAAGCAGGCTTCTCTTTCTTTGCTGAAACAGCAGGAGCTTATGCTGACTGTACTGGCGGCCCTCGTTCTCGGACTGATTCTGCTGATATGTCATCTTTCCGGCAGTTTTACGGAGAAATGCCTGACTGATTACGGAAGTCATCTTTCCAGGGCAGGAGTTCTCCCTGTTCAGATTCAGAGTATAAGAAAAAAAGTGGTGAACCGGCTGCTGCTGATGTCAGGTATCGGGACTATGACAGCCTGTATGGTTTCTCTGGAATTTCATTTTTGCCGGATTGCCGGACAGGGAAAAATCCGGCTTTTCCCGGATCACAGCAGCCATAGCGTGTATCTCGATTTGAACAAATGGCTGCTGTCCAGAGTTGATCAGGGAACTGCACTTTGTATCGTGCCGTTCCTTGTTGGAGGAATCTGCGTACTTTACTGGCTTGCACTTCGGGGGAGAAAGAACCGTCATTCGTAGTCTTCCCGGTCTGTCAGAACCGTCTGCCCGATCCTGCAGACCGCGATCAGGACTGTTTCTGAGTGAACACGGCTTTGACTCGCGGCCTTTTCAGACGGACTTAACCAACCGGCTGACTGAATCGATCTGGGTGAATTGACTCAATCAATTGAGTCAATTTCCTTTAATTGACCCACAGTTCTTTTGACTCTCTGTCATTTCCTGTTCTCCCTTCCGAGTCCATCACGCCAGAAGGACCGCCTGCATTCGCTGTCAGGCGGTCCTTCGCTGTTCCAAAAACAAAGGATGATTCTTTCTGAATCATCCCCGGATCCTTGTATGTCCAGGGAGATCAGGTGCTTGCTGATTGTTTCGGACGTTTCTCCTTGACTGGTTCGGACAGCTTCTCTGCTTTCTTCATGCTTTCCGGTATCTTTCAACCACTTAGCCGTTTAGATTGCATCCTTTGGCCTGTCCTGTGTCTCTCCTTTTTCCAATCCTTTACGAATCATTTTGTATGTTTTCTTTCGGATGTCTGAATCGGAGGGATTTTTTCAAGGCTGGAAACTTCGGTCTTTTTTCCGAATTTCTGTTTCCCTTTGAGTTTCTTTACACTCTGTCGATTTTAACGTCTTGTCTGACGCGTCCGGCACCTTTTCGGTCCCTGTTGGAAGCAGCGGATCTTTCTGCTTCCTTGCACCCTCAGTATAACAGGTGAAATTCCTCAAAAAAGCCCGGTGGAAAGTCCGGACCTTTATCTGGCCCGATTGGCAGCCAGTGCTGCAAAACCAGTCTGATTCTGAGTCGGATGGTTATTCCCGAAGAGAATAACGTGTTGCGGGCCCGTTTCCTGTCCGGATGACAATCTGCTTTTCAATCAGCCCATTCAGCAGCCGTGTCTGGGTGGAGCGGGTAAAACCGGAATTTTCCAGCAGCGTCTTGCTGGAGACAGGCTGCAGATCCCGGATCAGCCGGAACAGTGTCTTCTGCTCTTCTGTCAGGTCTGCGGCAGAGTCCACAGCCGGCAGCATGGTGGTAACCGAAGACTCGGATACATCGAAAACAGGCTGCGGAACAGAGGAGGCATAAGTCTCCCTGATCATGGGAATGCCAGTTCCCAGAGACTCGATTTTTCCGAGTTTCAGGAAGATCAGAGAGAGGCTTCTGTTGCGCAGAATCGACAGATGCCGGTCAGAGAGATATTCATCCCGGGACAGTCCCTCAGGCAGGCCGCCGGGAGAAAGCACATAGAGCCTGTCCAGATACATCTCCACCTTGATCCTGCTGTTGATGAGCCATTCTCTGTGAATCAGCGCATTTGCAATGAGTTCGCGGAAACATGAAATGGGGATTCTCTCCTTGAGGACGCGGGTAAACCCTTCCACTGTTTCATAGGTGTAGACCCGGCGGAATATCATTTCAGCCTGTTCCAGCATTTCAAGCACCGACATTTTTTCCAGAGTGACCCGCTCCAGAATCTGTGCCCGGCTTTCCCCGTACCGCACGATATCGATTCCCGGAAACGGATTTTCGTCTGAAAGAAGTCCTGCCGCATTCGTAAACCCGGAATCCTTCGTATAGAGTTCCAGCGTAATGAAGGTATCCGGAAAGACAGGCTGAATTCCCAGGCGCCTTTCGAACGCCTTGCTGAAGGACGAGAAAGTCAGATGATCATCCCCGGAGAACGGGATTTCGGAAAAAGTCAGGTTGGATCCCTGCATGACCAGGTTTCTGTATTCATAGTCAGAAACCGCAACAGTGGATGAGTCATTGCGTTTGTAGGCAGTTCCTTTGTAACAGTACGGTGTATTCCTTCCTTTGCGGACAGTGACAGTGATGAGGTTCTGCGCATCAATGGAAATCGTATAGTCGGGACTGGGTGATACATTGTCGTTGATCTGGTTTTCCAGATTCAGGGCAGTCTCTTCGGGGTTCTCTATCCCGACATTCTGACGGTCATCCGAGACACCGAAAATGATTCGTCCCGTTCCATAATTCGCAAATGCACTGACAGTCTTCAGATATGATTTTGTGGGATGAAGCTTGTACTCCAGATGTCTTCCTTCACGTTCCATGCCGAGTCTCCTTGTGAATCAATTATACCTAATTGACCCAATCGATTGAATCAAGTACGCTGAATTGACTCAATTGATTGAGTGAATTCAGTTTGATTGACTCACCGTCAGCTGTGAGTCACCCATACCATAAAGGACCGAAAGGACCGCCTGCATTCGCTGTCAGGCGGTCCTTCACTGTTCCAAAAACAAAGGATGATTCGTTCTGAATCATCCCCGGATCCTTGTATGTCCAGGGAGATCAGGTGCTGGCTGATTGTTTCAGACGTTTATCCTTGACTGGTTCGGACAGCTTCTCTGCTTTCTTCATGCTTTCCGGTATCTTTCAACCACTTAGCCGTTTAGATTGCATCCTTTGGCCTGTCCTGTGTCTCTCCTTTTTCCAATCCTTTTCGAATCATTTTGTATGTTTTCTTTCGGATGTCTGAATCGGAGGGATTTTTTCAAGGCTGGAAACTTCGGTCCTTTTTCCGGATCTCTGTTTCCCTTTGAGTTTCTTTACACTCTGTCGATTTTAACGTCTTGTCTGACGCGTCTGGCACCTTTTCGGTCCCTGTTGGAAGCGGCGGATCTTTCTGCTTCCTTGCACCCTCAGTATAACAGGCGAAATTCCTCAAAAAAGCCCGGTGGAAACCCTGGACCGGTTTCTGGAAAAACCGGCGGCTTCTTTCTTCAATCCGGGAAATCCTGCTGTATTTCAGCTGGCTGCCCCGGCTTGTCCTCCATCGGCACCAGAATTTCCTTCCATTTTTCCGTCAGCCTGGCAAGATTCCAGGTTGCATTGGCAGGACTGGTGCTGGGCAGGACAGCCGCTTTGATGCCGGTCTGTTTTTCCTGATATTTCCGGTAATACTTCAGGGCGGTCTGGCCATTGCAGAAAATCTGCGTGATGCCGCAATTCTTCAGCACCGGTTCCAGGTCGGCGGGGACAACGTCGCGGATCGAGGCATCCGAGGAACCGGTAATGCTGCACTGGCTGATCACATCCCATACCGCCACGTGGTGTGTGAGAAGAAATGACTTCTTTTCTTCCACGGTCTGCGGGACATCTGTGTCAAAGACAGCGGCCAGGACTTTCCAGAACCGATTTTGCGGATGGCCGTAGTAGAAGCGGTTTTCCCGGCTTTTCACGGAAGGCAGGCTGCCCAGGATCAGGATTTTCGAATCCGCATCATAGACCGGTTCGAAGGGATGAATGACGGTTTCAGACATGAGAACTCCTTTTTCATAGTTTCATCGTACCGTATAATTGAGCATAAGACGGACGGGGTGAATGAATGAAATCATATTTGAAGCCAGGCAGCCGGATCGTGGTCAAAGTGGGATCCTCTTCCCTGCGGCACGGGGCGACGGGACGGCTAGATTTATACAAACTGGAGGTGCTGGTCAGACAGCTGGCGAATCTGCGGAACGCGGGACTGGATGTGGTGCTGGTTTCCAGCGGTGCCATGATGGCGGGCAGGACAGCACTGGGAATCGATTCCCTGCGGACACTGTCCCAGAAACAGGCAGCTGCCAGTGTGGGCCAGGCCCGGCTGATGATGATCTACTCCAAGCTTTTTTCGGAATACAACACCGTGGCCAGCCAGGTGCTGATGACAAAAAACACCGTGGCGGATCCCGAGCACAAGCAGAATGCGCGGAATACCTTCGAGGAACTGCTGGCCATGGGTGTGATCCCGATTGTGAATGAAAACGATACAGTCAGCACCTATGAAATTCAGTTCGGCGACAACGACACACTGTCGGCAGTGGTGAGCGAACTCGTGCAGGCAGACCTGCTGGTGCTGTTGTCGGATATTGACGGGCTGTTCACCAGTGACCCGAACACAGATCCCGAAGCCGAGCTGGTCCGGGAAGTGCTGGAAGTGGATGAATCCCTGCTGGGAATGGCCGGGGATTCCGCATCGGATGTGGGAACCGGCGGCATGCGGACCAAACTGCAGGCTGCCAGAATGGCTATGGAGGCCGGGACAGACATGATGATAGCCAATGGCCGGGATTTCCGGGTGATCCATGATCTGGTATCCGGTAAAGGGACCGGAACCTGGTTCAGGGCGCCGGAGGAAAACCGCAGAGCAAAGGACAGCAGCAGAGAAAGGGAGTGCAGAGGATGACACAGACAGCATGCTATGACAGGACAGAAGCCGGGAAGGAAACCACCGGTATCGCAGAGACTGTGAACGCACAGACAGAGGAACGGTCCATCCAGGAGATGCTGGAGGAGCTGGGTCGTCAGGCCAGGGAAGCCGGCGCCTGGTGCGCCGGACTGTCCACAAAGGAGAAAAATGACCTTCTGCTGAAAGCAGCCGACAGGCTGGAGGCAGATGCGGACAGGATCCTGGCTGCCAATGACATCGATGTGAAGCGGGCACAGGAAAACGGCATGGCAGCCGGTCTGGTGGACCGCCTGCGGCTGACTCCCGAACGGATCGCGGGCATTGCCTCCGGGATCCGGGAAGTCGCGGCTCTGCCTGATCCCATCGGCCGGGTGGAGTCCATGGAAAAGCGTCCCAACGGGCTGATGATTGGCCGCAAACGGGTTCCTCTGGGCGTCGTGGGTGTGATCTATGAAGCCCGTCCCAATGTGACAGCCGATGTGTTCGCTCTGACCTTCAAGACCGGCAATGCAGTGATCCTGAAAGGCGGACGGGACGCGGCTGCTTCCAATGCAGCCATTGTGGAAAGTCTGCAGTCAGTGCTGCCGGAACCTGCTGTCGTGCAGCTCATTGAAGATAATTCCCGGGAGGTCACGAATGCCTTCATGAAACTCAGAGAGTATGTGGATGTGCTGATTCCCCGCGGCGGCAAGGGGCTGATCCAGGCAACCGTGAACAACGCTACGATTCCGGTGATCGAAACCGGAACCGGCAACTGCCATGCGTATATCGATGAAACGGCGGACAAGGACATGGCCATTGCCATTGTCGAAAACGCAAAGACCCAGCGTATTGGGGTCTGCAACGCGCTGGAAAGCCTTGTGATCCACCGCAGCCGGCTGCCGATGCTCAAAGAACTGGAAACCGTCCTGGAGAAGCACAATGTGCAGATCCGGGCAGATGAGGCTTCCCGGCCGTATTTTGATCATGCTCTGGCAGCGACTGAGGAGGATTTCGGGACGGAGTACCTGGACTATATTCTGAGTGTAAAGACTGTGGACAGTGTGGAGGAAGCCATCCGCCACATCAACCGGTATTCCACGGGACACTCGGAGACCATCATCACGAAGGATTACGACAATGCACAGAAATTCCTGGACCAGGTGGACAGCGCTGCGGTTTACGTCAACGCCAGCACCCGGTTCACCGACGGCAACGAGTTCGGGTTCGGGGCGGAAATCGGGATTTCCACGCAGAAACTCCATGCCAGAGGCCCCATGGGTCTGGAGGCACTGACGTCGAGCAAATTCATCATTTACGGAAACGGCCAGGTCCGCTGAGCGCTGTTTCCTGCAGCCCGGAGGCGTGAAGTCTCCGGGCTTTTTTGGGGGCGATGGATGGGGCTGGGTGGAAGGAACTGAGCTGTCCAGCTGTATGTAAATGGAGTCGACTCCCAAAACCCGGCGAAATGGCCGGAAACGGGAGTTGAGTATAAATACAGTCAGTGTGTGTCCATCAACCGGAGATGATGCAAAGGATCCTCCACCATCCATCACGACCCTGCTGTTATTCATGCAGACTCAAACCGTGCATCCGGCAGAAGACCCGCCGGGGTCAGTTCCAGCACTTCGTCACAGATCTGCAGAAGCTTCCGGTCGTGGCTGACGAGTATGATCCTGCCGCCGAATGCCCGCAGGGCTTCGCGGATCACCGGTGTCGAGAGCGGAGAAAAGTTACGCGTGGGTTCATCCAGAAGCAGGACATCACAGCCTGCAAGCACCATGGACAGGAACAGGATCTTGACTTGCTGGCCACCGGACAGTTCTCCCATCGGCACTTCCATTTCCCGCGACGTGAACCGCATGGACCCCAGGCGGGTACGGGCTTCGGGCCAGTCCTTCAGGAAACCGGCTGCACTCATGGACAGATCCAGCACCTCGGCGTAGTTCTGAGGTATATATCCTGTCTTCAGATCGGTACGGTCCTTCAGAAGAGCATGCAGGGTCCGGAGAAGCGTGGACTTCCCCGCCCCGTTGCGCCCGGTGATGCCCAGGATCCCCGGGCCGCGAACAGACAGGGCCGCCTGCCGACACAGGACATGACCGGCCGCAGTCACGGATCCTTCCCACTCGAGAATGATTTTTCGCGCCGGCACCTGAATGGCGGGATCAAAGTGCGTGAGGATGGCCTCCTCTGAATCAGAGAAGTCCTGGAAGGATGCCCGTTCCTTTTCATACCGCCGCCCTGCTGCATTGACGGACTTCAGCTTGCGTTTCAGGGCCGCCGCCTTGCGGGGATCCTGGCGGGTGGCTGTATTCTGTCGGTGTTCGATGGCATCGTGAATACGGCGCCATCGCACCATTTTCGCCTCATGATCCCGTCTCTGTCCTGCAGCAACCTGGTCCTGGTGGTCCATGGACTTCTGCCGCTGCCGGATGTAATCCGGCCAGGAAAGAGAGGAGCGGGTGAGGCGCGGAATGGATTTTCGATGCAGCTGCTCGAGGTGCAGGATCGTGGGATGGACACGCTCGACCAGGGTTTCGTCGTGGGAAACAAAGAGGACAGTCTGCGGACACAGAACCAGGAACTGCTCCAGCCATTCCAGGGTGTCGATGTCCAGGTCATTGCCGGGTTCATCCAGCAGCAGGATGTCCCGGTCCTGCATAAGCAGAGACAGCAGGAAATACCGGACTTTCTCTCCGCCCGAGAGCGTGGAAAAAAGCTGTGTGGAGAACAGACTGTCATATTCAATGCCAAGGCTTGCCAGGACCTCCACATGATCCCAGACGGGCAGGCTTCCGAAGAGAGCAGCCAGGGTCCCCTCAACGGCGGGAAACTGGGGAAGGTATCCCACAGGTCCCTCCAGCCGGATGTCTCCGGTGACGGTGCACCAGCCGGTCTGGTGGAGGATGGCCTTCAGGATCGTGGATTTTCCGTTGCCTTCCTCTCCCATCAGGACGGCCTTTTCCCCCGCTGCCAGGGACAGAGTCAGGTCTTTCACAAGATACCGGTCCTCCCGGTCGAGCTGTATGGTCAGGTTTCTGAGTTCGAGCATAGATTCACCTCCTGCCCCCGCGATCCGGGATCACAGGCGCATGCAAAAAAAGTGCGTCAGAACAGGTCCATGAGACGCACTTGAAACATCATCGGTTTTCGAAAAGCCGTCAGAGCACGGCAAAAAAGTCTGGTCAGTATGGGTTCATGGACGATTTACTTGTACAGTGCAAGTCCTCTGAACATTCACACACCGCCTTTCCGTGCCTATCCTGACAGGAACCGCCGCCAAAGTCAACCGGTATCCCGCCGGAAAGATGCACCGGACCGTCAATCCAGCTCCAGGTCGATGCCCGAGGGATCGAACACTTCATGGACCTGCTGCACGAGCCAGTCCTTCGTGAAGAGATCTGAGAACCGCCGCTGGCTGTGGGCCGCTGCCAGCTCCTCCGTATAATCCTTCAGTTTCATCAGCCGGAAACTCTCATACTCACCCTCGAAGTGATTCACAATGGGAATGATCCTGGTGTTTTCCACCCGTACCCCCGATGCCCCCGGCACGAGATCGAAAGCCGCCAGGGCACCGACCTCATACATATCCTGGAACGTTTCGTCCGCCCGGTCCACCTGATACGCCGAAGACAGGAAGTTTCCCAGAGACCACAGACACAATGTCTTCCGTCCATCTGTCTCGATCCACTCCGCCGGCTGTATGGTATGGGGATGATTGCCAATGATCACATCTGCACCTGCCTGGGCGATCTGTGGACCCAGAAGAGTCTGGGCCTCATTGAGTCCATAGGTGAATTCCGTGCCCCAGTGCATGCAGACAATTACCGCATCTGCCTGACTGCGGGCTTGCCGGATGTCCTCCAGCAGCACCTGTGACTGTGCACTGTCGGGTGAGTAAAAGGAATTCACCTGCCACTCCTGGTCATAGGGCTGATTGGTATCGTACGTCCAGCTCACAATGGCGATGTCCATGCCATTGACTGTGACCACATTCGTCTGATTCCGCTCCTCCTGGGAGCCAAAGGTTCCGGTGTGACCGATTCCCGCCTCATCCAGATTGCGGTGGGTGTTCAGGATACCCTGCGTCCCGCGGTCCGCCGCATGGTTGTTGGCCAGCGACACGAACTCGATGGAGTGGTCCTTCAGGTTCTGGGCCGTCCGGGCCGGGGCGTTGAAGGAGTAATCGATGCCGGTGATTCCCAGCTCCTCTCCGCCGATGGGTACCTCCATGTTTGCAATCGTCAGGTCATCCGCGGCCAGCAGCGGATCGATGTCAGCGAGACAGTCCTGCCAGCTTCCGCTGCCAAAGGTGTTCAGCAGCGGTTCCTCCAGCAGAATGTCGCCGGTGGCAGTCACGGATACACGCTGTGTTTTCCCTGCCTGGTTCCGGGTGGTGTCCGAACCCTGACCGGCAGCAGTCGGGCGCGGGCCGGTATCGGAAAAGAACACCGCGCATACGGCCATGACAGCCAGGAAAAGAAGGAGCAGCACGGATCCGGCAAGAAGAAGGACCCGGTCCATGCGGAGTCTCGTTCGTTTGTGTTTCATGTCCTGATTGTACCAGAGGGAGTGGACAGGGAAGGAAGACGCATTCACAGAAACCGCTTGCATTGAAAGGAAAACACCTTCCTCTCAATGCTAACCGCTTTCATTATTAGATATTTCATGTGAAATTTGACAGTTTTGGGGTGTCTTATTATCATGGATTCGTGAAAGGAAGGACTCGCAATGGAAAAGTGGACACAGGAGCAGTACGCAGACCGGCTGAAGGAAATGAAGCAGGAAGCGCACGATAAAATGTGGCTGTATATAGAAGTCAATGCCAGGGACCTGATGACGGACAGCGAACCAGGAACCAAGAACCTGAACGCAGCCTGCAAGGGCATGCTGGCCTCCATGCTGGAGGGTGATACCTTTGTGACGGAGCCCAAGGTTCGTTCCCGCATTGCCGGGACGCTGACGATCCGGTATTACGTGGACAATCTGTCTCCCGAACGCCGTACCTGGGCGGCTGTCAACCAGGCCTGACATCTGGACTCGGTGCATGCAGGCACCGGGTTCAGATCTTTTTTGTATCTGCTTCTTTTTCCCGCCGCGAGGCAGGACTTTTGTGAAACCGTTTATCCTTGCGTGAGATATAATTCTTCTATGGAAAACAAAACTGTGATCACCATATCCCGCGAATACCGCTCGGGCGGCAGACAGATTGGACGGCGGCTGGCAGAGTATCTGGACATCGGGTATTACGATAAAAAGATCCTGGAATCGGTGGCTGCGGAACTCGGGCTGTCTCCGGAGTTCTTTTCGGACAGCAACCTGAATGCGGATGGCCTGTTCAGCATCGGTGTCCCCGGGCTCGGGCTCTCACATCTCACCGATCTGTCCGTCAATGTGCAGATGATCGAAAAAGCCCGCAGCCTGATGACCCGCATTGCCCGCACAGAAAGTTCTGTCTTCGTGGGACGTGCAGCGGATGCTGTGCTCGGTCCCGGGATCCGGAAAATCACAGTGTTTATCCGCCAGGACTTTGACCAGCGTGTGGAAGCCTGCATGCAGGAAGAAGGGCTGAACCGGCGGAAGGCCAGGGCAAGAGTCCGGGAAATGGACGACAAGCGGCGCAGTTTCGTGGGATTCGCCGGCAAACAGGGCTGGGGGCGGCCGGAAAACTATGACGTGGTGCTGGACATGAGCCGCATGACGGAAGAGGAAGCCCTGCAGAAACTGGCCAGGCTGTACGACGAGAAACAGGGTTACGAGACGCTGAAAGGCGGTTATCTGGACCAGTACACCCATTACGCGTGATGCAGCCATGACGGCTGCCACGCACACTGACATCGATGACAGACCGCGGCTGCATGATCCTGCACAGCCGCGGTTTTTTGCTGCACCGGCAGCTTCCGGTGTCTCTGACAGATAAGAACCGCCGGTGTCTGCTGCCTGGGTCTGGCGGGGAGCAGGCATGTCATATATGACAGGAATGCTGCGGATTTGTGCATTTACAGAAAGTTTGAACAAAAACAGGCATTCCTGGCGAATATATACAGTACAGGCACTGCATGGACAAAAGCCCGTCGGGCACCGGCTTTGCGCAGCACAAAAAAGGCGGCCGAAGCCGCCTGCATTCTGCAGAGTGTTCTAGATTGCGAATGCGAAATACAGCACGAAGATCACCATCAGCACCCAGACAGTGATGTGGATGTCCTTCGCCTTGCCGGCGGCAATCATGGCCACAGTGTAGGCAATGAAGCCGAAGGCAATACCGTTGGAGATGGAGTAGGTCAGGATCATGGAAATCACAGTGATGAACGCCGCGATCGCGTAGATCATGTTGTCCCAATCGATGCCCTTGAGCTGCTGCGCCATCATGACACCCACGACGATCAGAGCCGGCGCCGTCACGGCATTGGTGATGGCACTCAGGATGACGGGGGAGATGAAGACAGACAACAGGAACAGGATACCGGTGGTGCAGGCTGTCAGACCTGTGCGGCCACCCACTGCAACGCCGGAGGTTGACTCTACGAAGGAAGTGACGGTGGATGTACCCATGACAGCACCGAACACAGTTCCCAGGGAGTCGGCCAGCAGGGCCTGTTCCGCGTTTTCCAGTTCGCCCTGCCGGTTGACCAGGCCAATGGAGTTGCCGACAGCCACCAGTGTGCCGGCGGTGTCGAAGAAGTCAACGAACAGGAAGGAGAAAATGATGACCACTGCGCTCATGGGGTTCGAGAACAGTTCCCCGAAGCCGGAGAAGCAGGCGCCCACAGCGCTGAAATCAAAGTTGATGCCCCAGTTCTGCGGGAGAGCCGGCATGTTTTCCAGACCGAAGATGCCCAGGATGATGCCCAGGATCGCCGTGATGACCAGTCCCACGAATACGGCTGCCGGCACTTTGCGGACAACGCAGAAAATCGTGACGAGGATGCCGAAGATGGCCAGCAGGACAGCCGGGTCAGCCAGACTGCCGATGGTTACGAATGTGCTTTCGCTGGCAATGATGATGCCCGCGTTCTTGAAGCCCACAAAGGCGATGAAGAATCCGATGCCGGCACCGATGGCAGTCTTCAGCTGCACGGGAATGGCATCAATGATCATCTTGCGGACACCGGTGACGGAAATCAGCACGAAGATGATGCCGGATACAAATACCGCAGCCAGTGCCGCCTGCCAGGAGTAGCCCATGCCCAGGCAGATGGTGTAGGCAAAGAGGGCGTTGACGCCCATGCCGGGAGCCAGAGCAACGGGATAGTTGGCGAGCAGGCCCATGATCAGACAGGCAACTCCACTGGAGATTGCCGTGGCCATGAACACAGCCGACATATCCATGCCTGCATCCCCCAGGATTGCCGGGTTGACGCCCAGGATATAGGCCATCGCAAGGAAGGTCGTGACACCGGCCAGGATTTCGGTCTTGACCGATGTGTGCTTCTGATCCAGCTTGAAAAGCTTGTTTAACATTTGTCAGAGTCTCCTTTCTGGTTCTGAACAAGGCCTATTGTAGCGGATAGTCCCAAAAAATCACACAGTTTGTCAGAAAAGAGTCATAAAATTTCAGACAATTGCAGGCAAACGCCTTGCGTATCGGCCTCTGGACGCATATGAAAGCGCTTCATGCTGCCGCAAAGCCAGGCTGTGTGACCGGCTCCGGGCAGCCGCACGGCAGGACTGGCAGCCGGGTCATGAAGATCACAGCCGAAAGGAGAAACCATGGAAAGTCTCTGCCGGTTCACCCTGCAGGAATTCATCGCCCGGGCCCAAGACGGCAGCCGGCTGGCAGGTCTGGTGGAAACCAGGCTTGTGGCCGCCGGGTATCCTGTCACCGAAGGTGAATACAGGTCCTGGCAGAATTCCCTCTCTGCGCTGGCCGGGCTTCTGTCGGGCACTTCCCTGGATCCCGGCATCCAGGTCGGACTGGAGGTTCGCATGCCGCTTTCCGGCAGACGGGCGGATGTGATCCTGGCCGGTGCCGATGGTCTCGTGGTGCTGGAACTGAAACAGTGGCGCCAGGTCAGTCCGTCATCAGATCCCTGCCGGGTGATGACCCGGACCGGTGGCTGCCTGCAGGCAGTCCTGCATCCCTGTCTGCAGGCGGCCGGATATGTCAGCGAGCTGGTCAGCTGGAACCAGGTCCTGCAGGAGAGGGCCCTGTCCCTGCATGGAGCGGTCTGGCTCCACAATATGGACCGGCAACAGGGAGAACTGCCCCTTGAGGTCCCCGGTTCGGGATCTGTTTCCCTCTTTTTTGCGGGTGATGGCGGGGCACTGATCCGATGCCTGCAGTCATCCCTGGGACCGGCCCCCGCCGGAGATCTGCTCGGGCTTCTGCAGAGCGCCCCGGTTCGTCCCGGTCCCGGACTGCGACGGCTGCTGACGGATATGATCCGGCCGGAAACCGGGGGCAGTTCCGGATTGCCCGCACTCTGTCAGCCACTCTTTGCACAGATCCTGTCCATTCTCAAAGACAGCCGGCCTTCGCTCATGGTGGTGACCGGCGGCTGCGGCACGGGAAAAACCGCGTTGGCCCTGCAGCTGCTCTTTCACTGCCTGCACGCCGGGCAATCCTGCCTGCTGACCTTTGGAACCGCCGGCCTGCGTCATTACATGCGGGACCAGCTGGACACGGCTGGGGGTCTGCCGCCGGCTGTATTTCAGACACTGCAGCCTCTGGCGGCCTTCGGGCCCCCTGTCCACCGCCAGGCCGAGGTGATTCTGGTGGATGAGGCCCATCGCCTCACGCGCCGGGACAGGCCGATCCTCCCGGCGAAGGCTGTCCTGTCCCCGGATCTGGACTGCTGCCTTCGGGCACCCATGCTGGACTGGCTGGCAGATCAGAGCCGGCACCTGGTTCTGTTTCTGGATGAGTCACAGCGTGTCAGTCCGGACGATGGATGCACCCTGGCTGACATCCGGCGCTGTGTGGCGCTGCATAACCGGACCCATCCGCAAAGGCGAAAAACCCTCCGGGAGCTCCCGCCGCTGAGGATGCAGCTGCGCTGTGCCGGGGGAGCCGGGTTCCCGGCATGGGTGGACAAAGTCCTGGATCGTGCCGGGGAGCCGCTGCAGTCGACAGATGCAGTCCCCGTCTGTTCGGGATATGAATTTCATATCCTGCCCACACCCCAGGCAGTGGTGCGGGCGCTGGACAGGAAAAAAGCAGCCGGTGACTCTGTCCGGCTGTGTGCGGGCAGGTGCTGGCCGCAGTCCAGGCAGAAGCCTGAACCAGAGGGGCGGGGTTTTCACATCGGCCCGGGGTTTCGGGGCATCTGGAAAACGGACTGCCGGCAGGCTCCGGCGCCCGCGGGATACAGGCTGGTGGATTCGGTGCAGGACATCCAGGGGCAGGAAGCCGACTGGACCGGTGTGTTTATCGGCCCGGATCTGGTGTACCGGCATGACCGGGTGCAGACGGACTGGAGAGCCAGGTCTGTCAGTGACCGGCTCATGGGTGGCCTGCAGGCAAGGGTGCGGCTGCGGATGGAAGAACAGGAAGAAGCGGACGATGTGATCCGAAACACCTATCGGGTGCTGCTGACACGGGCCAGAAAAGGGTGCTTTGTCTGGTGTGCGGACAGGGCCCTGGGCAGGCACCTGCAGGCCCTGTTCGCACCAGCCGCATCCCCGTCATCCGCATCATTGCCGGGACTGCCAGTATCGGCAGGGAGGGAAACAGGAGACAGAAACTGAAGGGTACGGGAATGTGGCAGGAATCAGCCGCATTCCTTTTATATGCCGCATTCCTTTTATATAAGGAAATAAAGGTTATAAGGAAATAAAGGAAAATGACAGGCAAACGGAGGGAAGCGGGGAATCCCAGGGAAAGCGGAGAAAGAAAGCCGCAGCCCGGGTGCGCACAGGCAGCGGGATTCCGGCTGTCCGGCCATGGCAGTCCTGCCATCAATGTTATAATGAAAAACATGAAGAAGTTCGTTTCACTGGGTCTGGTCGTGACAGGCAACCTGATGCTTGCGGCGGCCGTGGCCTTTCTCATCGTCCCCAATGAAATCCTGACCGGCGGTGTTGCCGGTGTGTCTGTGGCACTGTATCCCCTTCTGCACATTCCCACCGTTGCCATGATCAACGGCCTGACCATTGGACTGTATATCCTGGGTGCTGTGACGCTGGGGAAGAAATTCGCCATGAATTCCCTGCTCTCGGCGATTCTCTATCCGCTGTTTGTCAGTCTGTTCACCTGGGTGGCCCAGACCTGTTTCCCCCCGGGGTATTTTATTATGGAGTCCTGGGTGGCTTCGATCTACTCCGGATTTCTCTGTGGTCTGGCGCTGGGTCTCGTGTTTCGGACCGGTGCCTCGACCGGTGGGATGGACATTCCGGCACTGATCCTGGCCAAGTACACCCCCATCAAGGAGGGGGAAGCGGTGATGCTGGTGGATGGGCTGACGGTGGCCCTGGGCATTGCCAGTTACGGTCTGCAGGCGGCGCTCGTGGGGCTGATTTCGGTCTTCGTGTCGGGATACATGATCAACCGCACCATCATGCTGGGATCCCAGCCTTCGCAGAATGTGATGATCATCACGGATCAGTGGGAGGCTGTGCGGCGGTTTGTTCTGGAGGACCTGGAACGCGGCGTGACGCTGCTGGACTCCAAAGGCGGCTATACGGAAACCAGCCGGCCGGTGGTGATGTGTGTCATTGCCCGCACGCAGTATCCGCAGCTTGAGCAGGGAGTGCTGGCCATTGACCGGAATGCATTCATCATCGTCAGCGATGTCAACTCGGTGCACGGGGAAGGATTTGTCGCCCCGCACGGGACGGTGTAGCCCATGACCATGGAGACTATGAACGCCATGCGGCGCACAGAGGAACAGAAGAGAAGCGGATCCGGGCAGCAGACCATGGAGCGGCTGTCCATCGCCGAGGTCATCGTGGTGGAGGGCAAAAACGACACTGCGAGACTGAAGCGGTTCTTTGACTGCGATACCGTGGAAACTGATGGCGGGCGCCTGCGTCCGGAGACGCTGGACCTGATCCGGCAGGCAGCGAAGACCCGGGGCGTGATCGTGTTTACGGATCCCGATGGCCCGGGAGAGCGGCTGCGGCGGAAAATCATGGAGGCACTGCCGGAGGCCGGACAGGCATTTGTCCCGAAGGAAAAGGCGAGAACCACAAAAAAGGTGGGAATCGAGCATGCCAGTCGGGAGGACCTGGAATCGGCGCTTTCTGCCTGTGTAACGTTCACACACCGGCAGACCGACACGCTGAGCTGGTCCGAGTACCTGGATCTGGGTCTGAATGGAAACCGGAAGAAACGGGAAGCCGTGTGCCGGCTGCTGCACATGGGTCCCTGCAATGCGAAGACGTGTTTCAGGCGGATGAATCTGCTGGGAATCACGAAAGAGGAAGCGGAAAGGCTGGTGCAGGATGCAGGAAGCGATTGCAACGGTCCGGCGGACTAGGGAAATTCAGGACCGCTACGGGCTGCAGGCAAAAAAGAAATTCGGACAGAACTTCATCACGGAACCTGGTGTGGTGGAAAAAATCGCCCGGAGCGCCATTGACGATCCGTCGGATCTGGTGTTTGAAATCGGCCCCGGCATCGGGGCACTGACGCAGTTTCTGTGCGAAAAAGCGCAGAAGGTGGTGGCGTTCGAAGTGGATCCCCGGCTGCCGGAGATCCTGCAGGCGGAGCTGGGGGCCGACAACCTGACGGTGATCCTGCAGGACTTCCTGGAAGCGCCGGTGGAGGACATCATTGACCAGTTTTGCGAACCGGGGCAGAAGGTGCGGTTTGCGAGCAACCTGCCGTACTACATCACCACGCCGATCCTCTTCCGGCTGTTTGAATCCGGTGCCGACATCGCCAGTGTGACGGCGATGATGCAGAAGGAAGTGGCGGACCGCTTCACAGCAGGACCCGGCAGTCCGGACTACAATGCCCTGTCGGTGATCACCCGGTACCGGACCCATGTCCGGAAAGTCATGGATGTCTCCCGGCAGGTGTTCAGTCCGCGTCCCAATGTGGATTCCGCGGTGGTGCGGTTCGACTTCATCAAGGATCACCCTGTCCGGGACGAGAAGCTGTTCATCGACATGGTGAAGGCCTGTTTTGTGCAGCGCCGGAAAACCATTTCCAACAACCTGCGGCAGTGGCTGCAGGACAAGGAGCTTGCGGCGAAGATCCTGGAGAAGGCCGGGATCGATCCCGCTGCCCGGGCACAGAACCTGGACCTGGAGACTTTCATCCGTCTGTATGAGGAAAATTATGAAGATATACGCAAATGCAAAGGTGAATCTCGCCCTTGACGTGGTGCGTCGGCGGGCGGATGGATACCACGAACTGGACATGGTGATGGCCCCGCTGTCCCTGAAGGACACGATCGACATCACACCCAACGGCGCAGATACGGACCGCATCACGTGCGATGCACCCCTGCCGGAAACCAATACGGTCACGAAGGCCATGGCAATCCTGCGGGAAGAGGCCTCCTGCCAGGGAAGGACCATCGGCGGGTATGACATTCACATCACCAAGCGGATCCCGGAACAGGCGGGTCTGGCCGGGGGCAGTGCGGATGCCGCGGCGGTAATCAAAGCCGTGAACCGGCTGGAAGGCCTGGGACTTGGCGAAGAGCGTCTCTATGAACTCGGGGCCCGGGTGGGGGCGGATGTCCCCTTCTGCATTGCCGGGCGCACAAGCCGCGTCCGCGGAATCGGGGAACTGATCCGGCCCATCGACACGGACTGGGGATTCGACCTGCTGCTGGTGAAGCCCGAGGCAGGAGTCAGCACACCGGCGGCGTTTGCCCGATGGGAGGAAACCGAAACGGGGCTGCATGACATAGACCTGGTGGAGGAAGCCCTGCACAAGCACAACGCCGAGCTGCTGCTGTCGACAATGGTCAACAGTCTGGAGCCCGCGGCCATGGCCCTGGTTCCGGAACTGGAGCAGCTTCGGGAGGAAATGACGGAACTGGGTCTGGTGCGGGTCATGATGACCGGCTCGGGGTCGGCCATGATGGGCTTTTCCGTGGACCAGGAGGTGCTGGAAAACGCGGCCCTCATGCTGCGGCCCCGTCATCCCTTTGTGCAGGTGGTGCATGCCGGGACACCCGCGGAATCCGGATCCGCAGGATCGGGGAGGGAGTCGTCATGAGTTACGCATTCCTGCAGTTTGCCCTGTTCCTGGTCTGCTTCGGGCTGTCGTTCTACGCCCTGTGGGGCATGCGGTTTGATGCCCTCTGGAAGCATCCCGACCGGCAGAAAGCTCTGATTTTCCTCTTTCTCGTGTCGCTGATCATGGGCTATCTCGCCAGCCAGGCCATCCTGTCCCTGACGGTGCTCAACGGGTTCGCACGATGATATTCGATACCTGGTACACCCTGGATCCCGGGGCGGATGTGTGCACCATGACCTGCCCGAAGACCGGCACGGGGACTGCCGGCAGCGGCCGGTCAGAGTCCGGGGACGCAAAAGAAACAGCCAGAGAGACACAGAGTGCCACGGGCCCGGTCCCGGCTGCCTCTGCTCAGTCGACAGATTCCCCTGCATCCCCGAAAGAAGCCGGCGTCGAAGCCCGTCCGGTGCAGGTGTCCATCCGGTCGCTGGCCGGGGAAGATGCCTCCGGGCAGATCTGGCTGGGAGAAGATGCCATGAAGCGCCTGTACGAAGGACCGCGGGACTACAAGGTGTGGCGGCCCTTTGACCAGGAACGCCCGGGGCGTGAAAGCGCGGCGCTCATCGGCCTGCTGCTTCGCCAGGCAGGAGCCTTCGACCGGTTTCTGTCCCCCTGTCTGCAGGTCCGCACACGTCTGGACATCACGGAGGAGGAAAAGGAACTGTGGAAAAAGACCGGCCTGGAAGCCGGGGCCAGGAAGGTGCGGTTTGTGCCAAGGCTCCAGGAGTCCGGCACGGCACTGGTGATACAGACAGGATACGCCGGAACGGAACTGGGTCTCTTTGCCGGCGGGCGGCTGGTGAAAAGCCAGTACATCCTGTTCGGCGGCCGGGCCATGGATGAAGACATCCAGCAGCTCGTGGCCCGCAGGACCCGCTGCCTGCTGCACCTGGAAGACGCCCGCGCCCTGCGGCTGTCGGCCAGTCAGGCACTCTGGAAGGGTACCAATCCCCTGCTGGAAGTCAGTGGCCTCAACCGCTACGGCGAGTATGAAACGGTACAGATCCGGGCCGCGGCACTGTGGCCGGGCATGAAGCCGGTCATTGACCAGATCGTGTCCTGGACCGGCAGCCTGCTGGAGGCCGCGAGCATGGAAGCCCGGGAGCTGTTCATGAAGGAAGGGCTGAGTCTGCGCGGCAGCCTGTCGGCCTGCTTCGGCCTGCCCCAGACCCTGGTGCAGACCCTGGGGTATCCCGTGAGAAGGGAGGAAGAGCATGCCTGAAGCCAGTCTGTATCTGCTGCCGTTCGCGATTTCCGTTGTCCTCACGCCGCTGGTGAAGCAGTATTCCGTGATCTGCAAAGCCTACGCCCATGAAAACAAGCGAACGGTCCACCACGGCCTGATTTCCCGCATTGGGGGCGTGGCCATTTACCTGGCGTTCATGATCTGCGCCGCCGTGTTTGTCCGCGCCGACCGGGCGGTGTTCGGGATCCTGGCGGGAGGCAGCGTCATGTTTTTCACCGGCCTGGTGGATGACCTCATCGACATCAAGCCGCCGGTGAAGCTGGCCTTTGAAGCCGTTGCCGCCCTGGTGCTGATCTGGAGCGGCGTGCAGGTGGATGTACTGCGGCTGCCTTTCGGGATCCGCATCGATTTTGGATTCGTGTCCTTTCTCTTCACGATCCTCTGGGTCTGCGGCATCACCAATGCGGTGAACCTCATTGACGGCCTGGACGGCCTGGCTGGCGGGATGTCCGTGATCATCCTCGTGGTCACCGGCTGCCTGGCCATGATTGACCGGCGTCCGGACGTGATCACCATCTGCTTCCTGCTTGCCGGCGCCACCCTGGGGTTCCTGGTGTTCAATTCCTACCCCGCGAGCATCTTCATGGGCGACTGCGGGTCCCTGTTCCTGGGATTCATGATTTCCGCCATCTCGCTCATGGGATTCAAGTCGAGCACCATCATGACGCTGGCCCTGCCCATCCTGCTGCTCATGATTCCCATCATTGACACCCTCTCGGCGATCCTGCGGCGCACCCTCAAGGGCATGAAGTTTTCCCAGGCGGACAAAAGCCACATCCATCACCTGCTCATGGCCCGGTACGGTCACCGCAACACCGTGCTGATCATGTGCGGTCTCACCGCCCTGTTCGGGCTCTCGGCCTATGTGTACCTGCTCAACCGCAACCTGGGGTTCTTCGTCATGCTGGCGATCCTCGTGACGGTGGAGCTGTTCATCGAGAAATCTGCCATGATTTCCGAAAAGTTTCATCCCCTCATCGGCCTGTGGCGGCGGGTGAAGCGCTTGACAAAACGCGTGGTCTCCTCCCGCTGATGCCACCTGACGGACCATGTATGCCAGTCGGGGTGACAATACGCTTTATCAGTGGTTTGCTACAGGAGAAGAACCTCGGTCAGTTTCTGGCCGGTCCTTTTCCTGTTTTTGCGTTTCCCCACAAACAGCGTGCGTGCCTGGCGCAAAGCCGGAACAGGACTTGCACCAGCAGGCCGCCGCTTGTTCAGGGCGGTCGCGAAAGTTAGGAGAGAGACAATGCTGAGTATTCCCTATCAGCGCTATATCCGTTTTGTATGCCGTGTCCTGGAAATGCCGGTGCCCGATGTGATGATCCGGGAAAAGGGCCGGTTCGTGGATATGCAGGGCAACGTCATCCTGGACCAGCCCTTTCAGGTCCATGCAGGCAACACCCTGATCTGCCTTCCCCACCAGAGCCGTCTGTACGTGGACGTCGACCGGAATGACCGCGATGCCTACTTCAAGATCGCCCATTCCCTCCGCCACATCTGGCAGGAACGCAACGAATGGCACCTGGACGGCACCCTGGATCCCGATGCGCCAACGTGCAGCAGTCTGGAAAGCGAAATGGATGCCGATGCTTTCGCCCAGCTCATCACCTCGGAGTGTTTCCGCAACCGGAGCGCCGGCGATGAACTGCTGGAGCAGGTCAGGATCCAGCTCGCCCATGAGTACAGCCCACGCTATATCAGCGAGTGCCTGCACAAAACCGCATGAGTCACCCGACACAGTGATGAAAGCACCCCAGGGTGCTTTTTTTTCGGTCTGCTGCGGTGTTCGGGCATCCTTTTTCAGGCCGATGATGGCAGACCGGTCCATCATCGGACTGGGATGTATTTCTCTGCGTCCCCTTGAGACAACGCTCCCATGAATCCCGGGTTCCTGTTGTAAGATGAATCCATGAAACTCATTGCGTGTTCCGGCGGCCCGGATTCCATGGCCCTGCTGGATATGGAGCGAAAAACAGGCGGCGGGCTGTTTGTCTGTCATGTGAACTACCGCAAGCGGCCGACGGCTGACCGTGACGAAGCCATTGTGCGTCAGTACTGCGAAACCCATGGCCTTCCGCTGGCGGTGCTGTATCCGCACTATGAAGGCGGCAACTTCCAGGCCTGGGCGCGGGATGTGCGGTATGACTTCTTCTGCCGGCAGGCACATCTGCAGGGCATCGGCAAAATCCTGGTGGCGCATCAGCAGGATGACCTGCTGGAAACGTATGTGTTCCAGCGGGAGCGCCATATGCGGTGTGACTGGTATGGGCTGCGATATCGCAGCCGGCGGCAGGACCTGATGATTGAACGGCCGCTGCTGGGATGGACCAAGGCCGGTCTGGAGGCCTATTGTCAGGAGAATGGCGTGGCCTTCGGCGTGGATGAGTCCAATCTCGGGGATGACTACACACGCAACCGGATCCGGCACGGGATGCAGGAAGGGGACAAAGCCAGGCTGCTGACGGAAATCAGCCGGATGAACCGGGAACAGATCCGCTTTCGGAAGCAGGCGACCCGTTTTTTTGACAGCCATGCGTCCACGGAACTGCTGGATCTGCCACGCCCAACGGGGGAGCGGCTGCTGGATGCGTGGATCGCAGAACGCACTGGCCAGCACCTGTCGGCGAGGCAGTGCAGTCAGCTGTTTGCGGACCTGCAGAAGGACTGCGTAACGGAATTCGGCGGCTGGAAACTGGAGCGTCATGGCCGTGACCTGCTGCTGGCCGAACCGGGCTGGAAGCCGGACCAGGCGGTGACTGTCCGGACAATGGAGGAGCTGGCGGATCTGTCCGTCGTGGATGGATCTGCATCAGGCGAGACCTGCGAACCGGTGCAGCGGCTTTCGGTGACGGAGGCGGATTTTCCCCTGATAATCCGTCCCGTGAAGCCGGGGGACGTGATTCACATGCGGTTCGGGAAAAAGAAGCTCTCGCGGTTTTTCATCGACCGGTACATCAGCCGGCTGGCCAGAGGGCAGTGGTATGTGGTGGAAAATGCGGCAGGGGCCGTGATCTATGTACCTGGTCTGGGGTGTGACCGGGACCATTTTGCAGGGGGACACACCTTCTGTTTCCGGCAGTTTTCACCCGTGGCCGTTCATGATAAAATCAAAACTGTAACTTTCAAGGAGAACCAATTATGATAACCCAGGATATACAGGAAATTCTGCTGTCTGAAGACCAGATCGCAGAACGCTGCCGTGAACTTGCAGCACAGATCCAGGCTGACTATCTTGCCAGGGGAAGCATTCCCGTTGTGGTGGGTCTGCTCAAGGGCAGCGTGCCCTTCATGGCTGAACTCATGAAGCGCTTCACCATGCCTGTGGAAGTGGCGTTCATGAAAGTCAGCTCCTATCAGGGCACGAAGTCTGTGGGGGATGTCCGCATTGACATGGACATGGACCTCTCCACAGTGGACCGGGACGTGCTGCTGGTGGAAGACATTGTGGACACCGGCCGGACACTCAAGGCCGTGAAGCAGATGTTCCGCAACAAAGGCGCGCAGGGTGTGCAGGTCGTGGCCCTGCTGGACAAGCCTGACCGCCGCGTCGTGGACATCGAAGCCGATTACGTGGGATTTGAAGTGCCCAATGAATTTGTGGTGGGATTCGGCCTGGACTATAACCAGCGGTACCGGAACCTGCCCTACATTGGCATTCTGAAACCCGAAGTCTATGAACAGGGGGAATAAGGGCGAATGAAAAAATGGCTGAATTATCTGCCTACGCTTTTCATCATCACCATCGTCATATCGCTGATCGCGTACAGCTCCACGGGCAATTCTGTCCGGATGAACTATACCGAGTTCCAGAAACTGCCGGCGGGCACTGATTTCCAGGATTCGCAGATGACGATTTCCTCCACGGTGATCAACGTGGAGGGCACATACAAAAACGGGGACAAGACGGTGAATTACTCCGTGCTCGTGCCCAATACCGATGAGAACATGGCATGGCTCCAGGAACGGCTGACGTCCGACGGCGGACAGATCACCGTGGAGGATCCCAGCACCAACGGCATGTGGCTTTCCCTTCTGGGGCAGCTGATTCCGTTTTTGCTGGTGGGCGTGTTCTTCTATTACATGTTCACAAAGATGGGCGGCGCCGGAGGCAGCAACAAGGCCTTCGAGTTCTCCAAATCCAAGGCCCGGGTGGAATCCAATGTGAAGACCCGGTTCAAGGACGTCGCCGGGTGTGAAGAGGAAAAGGAAGAGGTCAAGGAGATCATCGAGTATCTCCGCAGCCCGAAGAAGTTCACGGACATGGGAGCCCACATACCGAAAGGTGTTCTCATGGTCGGCCCTCCGGGTACGGGCAAGACCCTGCTGGCGAAAGCCGTTGCGGGAGAAGCCAATGTGCCCTTTTACTCCATCTCCGGTTCGGATTTCGTGGAAATGTTTGTCGGCACCGGTGCAAGCCGTGTGCGGGACATGTTCAAGACTGCATCCAAGAGTGCGCCGTGCATCCTGTTCATCGATGAAATCGATGCAGTGGGACGTCAGCGTGGCGCCGGCATGGGCGGCGGAAACGACGAACGGGAACAGACGCTGAACCAGCTGCTGGTGGAAATGGACGGCATGGAGGACAACAACGGGATCGTGGTCATTGCGGCCACCAACCGTCCGGATGTACTGGACCCTGCCCTGCAGCGAAGCGGCCGGTTTGACCGGAAGATCACCGTCAACCTGCCGGATGTGAAGGGACGCCGGGAGATCCTGGCGGTGCATGCGAGAAACAAGAACCTGGCCCCGGATGTGACACTGGAAAACCTCGCGAAGCGGACCCCCGGATTCTCCGGTGCGGATCTGGCCAACGTCCTGAACGAAGGGGCGATCCTGGCTGTCCGCAACAAGGAAACCGCCATTACGATGAATGACCTGGACGAAGCCATTGACCGTGTCATGATGGGCCCGGCCAAGAAGTCCAAGAAGTATACCGAGAAAGACAAGTGGCTCGTGTCCTACCACGAGGCGGGTCATGCGGTGATCGGCCTGAAGGTGGAGGATGCGGACATGGTGCAGAAAGTCACCATCATTCCCCGGGGAGAAGCAGGGGGCTACAACCTCATGACGCCCAGGGAAGAAAAGTACTTCCACAAGCGCAGCGAGTTCATTGCGCAGATCACCGGTCTGCTGGGCGGACGCACCGCCGAGGAACTGGTGTTCGGGGAAATCAGTGCCGGTGCGGTGAACGACATCGAGCGGCTGACGGAAATCGCCAAGAACATGGTGCGTGTCTACGGCATGTCGAGCCTGGGCCCGATCCAGTATGCGGATCCCCAGGGCAATGTGTTCCTGGGCCGCGACTACACCCAGGGTGCGAATTATTCCGCCGGTGTGGCGGAGGAGATCGACAAGGAAGTGCGGGACATCGTGAATTCCTGTCACAAGGAATGCAAGCGGATCCTGACGGAAAACCGGGCGCTTCTGGATCTCATTGCGCACAATCTGTTTGAGCACGAGACGCTGACCAATGAGGAGATCACCAACCTCATGAAGTATGGCCAGCTGACAGACCCCAACGCGCCGATCACGGTGGAGGTCGTGGAAACGAAGAAGGAAGTGGTGGAACAGCCGCCGGTTCCGAAAACCATGGACCAGAAAGACATCAACAAGGCGCTGGACGAACTGACCAAGCGATAGAAAAAGAAGAGAGAAACTCAATGCCGGTGCAGGCAGGGTTTCTCTCTTTTTTGTGTCTGGAATCATGGATGCCCATGGAGGCAGGGAGTGGGGAAGTTGTGACATGAGCCGGAAATCAGGGAGGCCAGCGGGTATCAGGACAAGGTCTGGAATGCGGAATTCATTTCAGCTGGCAGGAGGATGGTGAATCAGATGATGCCGGCGTTTCTGCCTTGTCACAGGATTATCTGCCTCATTTGGAAGTCAAATGAGGCAGAAATGGATGAAATGAGGCAGATAAAGGGTCCATAGGATCAAGAAAGATAACACTCGTGGTGCTTCAAAACATATGATCTGTTAAATCTGGTTTGCAGCTGTTTTCCATCCAGATCCGAAAATGCAAGCATATCCCACTGGAAGCAGAAAAAAGAGATATTTGTATCAGAAGGAATATAAATTGTAATACAAATTAAAGCGCGGAAATTTGATGATAAATAAATTCCAAAAAGTTGAAATCTAGTAGAATTCTCGATGCATAAAGCAATAATATCTGTTGAAAATCATAATTAAAGATGCGAATAAAGCAAGAAACAGGAAATAAAATGCAAAAACAGTCCTTCGAAGTATACCTTGGTGGATTCTTCAAGAAGAGGAGGTGATTGCAATTGCATATCGACGGTGAGTTTGGGGAGGGAATGGATGCAGCTGTCATTCGGGCTGGCAACGATGTCAGACTTCCTGAAGGGTGTCAGATTTCCACCAGTGAATTCAGACGCCTGTATAACAGACTGGAAGCCGGCGATTCTCTGAGTATTACTTCTCTCTCTTCACTGGGTTCTACATTTTCCAAAATCACAGATAAATGGCGGAAACTGATGCAGAAAGAAATTCATGTACAGATAACCGATTTTCCCATGAACAGCACATCTGAAGCAGATTTTCTGGAATTCATGGACTACATCTGTGAAATGGAATATCTCTTGAAGAAACAGAGTACCCAGATTGACGTAGATATTTATCTGGACCGTCTTGAAGTGGTTTCTCCCGGTTCGTGGCTTCTTCCAAAACCTTATGAACAATATCCTGTTGGCTCCATTCCTTCCATCCGCAGAAACCAGATGATTGCGGCTTGTCTGGATGTTACCAATTTGATGGAACGCGGGGGAACTGGATTTCAGACCATTGCAGACGCGTACAGGAATGCGCCTGTGGAGAAACAGCCGGTCGTCTCTTCTTATCCTGGTTTTCTGAAGCTGATCCTCTTTGATGTACAGTTCGCAGAAGAACACGAAGAACCCTCTGACAGGACAGAGATGCCTGGCGGGACAAGCTCCCCAGCAGAGGATCGGGAAGCCGTAATGCGATTGCTTGCAACTGGTCCCAGAACAGCGAAGGAGCTGCAGAGTATGTCGTCATACAAATCACGGTCAGGTTTTTTGCGGTCTGTACTGAATCCGCTTACTAAAGAAAACAGGATCAGGCGGTGTGGATCCAGGGGACCCAAAACCACTTATGAATTGACTGATATTGATGTTCCTGAAGTCTGACCTCCATCGACATCTTTCGATTCCGGAAGACATAAAAAGTCCCCATCCACGTTCCTCTCCACCAAACCGTGGTGCCCACCATCGGCATCCCCCTGCATGCCCCGCCAGGACCGCAGGTCCATCTCCCTCATTCATCCACACAAAAAGGCTCCCGTGTGATCAAAACCGCATCACACGAGAGCCTTTCTCTGTCCTTGTAAACCGCATTCAATCGCAGTATATTCCAGCTTACTCCGTCCGCCACCACAGCACGAAAGCGTCATACAGCAGCGCCATGCCCAGAGCCAGCAGGAACGCACCCAGCACATCGGTGGTCCAGTGCATGCCCGAAAGCACCCGGCCCACGATCATCACCACGGACAGCACAATCAGCAGGAGATTGATCCACATCCTCCAGGTCTGTTTTTTCACCAGCCGGTTGACTACGGGAAGGCCGGAGAAGAAAATGAACAGCGCCACAAAAGTGTGGCTGCTGGGATAGCTGGCTTCCAGCGCACCGTCGACGAGCACCGGCCGGTAGTTGATCACGATGAACTCGAATGCCACATAGAAAGCCACCATCATGATGTAGAAGATCCCCAGGACAATGAGACACGGATCCACAGCCTTCAGGCTCTTTCCCTTGATCCACTGCCAGAGACCCGTTCCTGCAAAGACAGCCGCCAGGGCCATGGCAAGCAGGGCGATCACATCGGTGATTTTGTCCCAGATCTCGCTGGTGCCTATGTGTTTGAAGACCCAGTCATTGAGACTGGCGAAACCGACATAGGAGTTCTGAGGTCCCACCGGCCGGACGTCGACGCCTGTGAGGCATACAGTGAACAGCACAAACAGCAGCAGCACCACGGCTGCGGCGAGAAACTTCGTCAGTGTATTTTGTTTCATGATTCGTTATGTTTCCCTTCAGCTGTTTATTGTATCATCGTCCCGTTCGAAAAAAGGAAGCAACTGCGCAATAATAAGGAATGGTTAATACATGCAAACCGGGAGGTACGATCATGAAAGATCAGCTCGTAAAAGCCTTTGTCCTGGATGGACGGGTGAGAATTTATATCGACAGGACCACGGACATGGTCCAGGACGCCAGGGACCGCTTCGATCTCCATCCCACTGCCTGCGCGGCACTGGGGCGTGTGCTGTCCATCGCATCCATTATGGGCAGCATGCTCAAAAGCGACCAGGAGATGCTGACGATTTCCATCAACGGCCACGGCCCCATCGGCTCGATCATCGTGGATGCCTACGCCAATGGCAATGTCCGGGGCTTTGTCTCGAATCCTCATGTGGAGGATGTATACAAAGGCCCCGGCAAGCTGGATGTCGGCGCCGTCGTGGGCAAAGACGGCACCATGACCGTGACCAAGGACCTGCACATGGCGGAAAACTGGACAGGCACCATTGAACTGCAGTCCGGGGAAATCGGGGAGGACTTCGCGTATTACTTCACGATGTCCGAACAGACCCCCTCGGCTGTCAGTGTGGGCGTGAAAATCGGCACAGATGGCAACGTGGAGTCCGCCGGAGCCATGCTCCTGCAGATGATGCCCGATGCCACGGATGAAGACATCCGGATCTGCGAACATGTCCTCTCCGGCCTGAAACCCATGTCCACCCTGATGCAGGAATACGACGATTCCAGCCTGGACCAGCTGGTGAAGGACATGTTTGACGACGCACAGATCCTGGAAACCCGGGACATTCAGTTCCACTGCGGATGTGACCGCGAGAAGACGGAAAAAGTCCTCATGACGCTCCCGAAGAAGGACATCGAGGAACTCATGGGGCAGGATGAAGGCATCAACATCACGTGCAATTTCTGCAACAACGAATACCACTTCGACAAAGATGACCTCCAGAAGATCCTGGACAAGATGAATGCTTGAAATCGGTGATGTGACGATTCCCTCCCCGGTGATCGCCGCCCCCATGGCCGGGATCTCCAACCTGGCGTTCCGCCGGATCGCCCGGAAATTCGGGGCAGGTCTTGTCTGCAACGAAATGGTCTCCGACAAAGCCCTGTGGTATGACTCGGAGAAAACACGGAAGATGTGTGTTTCGGATCCCGATGAACACCCGCTGTCGTTTCAGGTTTTCGGCCATGACATCGACACCGTCGTACATGCCGCGAAGTTCCTGGACAGGGAAACCGGGTGTGACATCATTGACATCAACATGGGGTGCCCCGTGAACAAAGTCATCAAAGCCCATGCCGGCAGCTGGCTCATGACCGATCCCGACCATGCGGCGAAGCTCGTGAAAGCCGTGGTGGAGGCCGTGGACAAGCCCGTGACGGTGAAAATGCGCATCGGTTACGACAATGACCACAAAAACTGCGTACAGCTCGCAAAGGCCTGCGAAGCGGCGGGCGCCAGAGCCATCACCATTCACGGCCGGACACGGAGTCAGATGTATGACGGTCACGCCGACTGGAGCTGGATCCGGAAGGTGAAGGAAGCCGTGTCGATTCCCGTCATTGGCAACGGGGATGTGAAGAGTGCGGAGGACTTCCTGCGGATGATGGAGGAAACCGGCTGCGATGCGGTGATGATCGGCCGCGGCATTGTGGGCAATCCCTTTCTGATCCAGGAATGCAATGACGCGTACTTCGGCACACACCACGAATTTTCGGTCCCCGAACGCATCGGCCTGTGCATGGAACACGCGAAGAGCCTGGCGGAGCTGAAGGGCGAACGCACTGCGGCGATGGAAATGCGGGGACTTGCGTCATGGTACCTCAAGGGGCTCCGGGGGGCGAAGAAATACAAAGACAAACTGAGCCGGATTCAGTCTCTGCCGGAGCTCGAGGCCGTACTGCAGGAGTATCTGGACTTGTGGACAGCCGACCAGGCTGCGCTGAAGGAAAATGCCGGTCAGACCCCTGCCGATGACGGAAAACAGGGCCTGACTGGTGAAGAAAACCGGCTGCAGAAAACACAGAACAGTGCCGGAGAACACAACGGGACAGCTGTCAATTGACAGATTCCCGGAAGTGACGAAAAACCGCTTACATATTCTTTCCAGGGCTCACAAACCTCTGCGCAAATGCGATAAAATGAACCTGATGACAGGAGGAGCATTCTTATATGGATAAACTCAATACGACGCCCTTTTTCCAGGGTTCCGAAATCGAGGCATATAAAATATTCGGGGCACACCCGGGCAGGGACGGCGTAACGTTCCGTGTCTGGGCCCCTCATGCCAAGAGAATTGAAGTGGTGGGCGCTTTCAACGACTGGGGAGCCGATCCGATTCCCATGGTCAAGGACGACCAGGGAATCTGGTCGGTGACAGTCGAAAACGCCAGACCCGGGGACGGATACAAGTACCGGGTGACGCAGGCCACCGGAGATGTGGTGGACAAAGCAGATCCCTATGCCTTCTATTCCGAAAAACGGCCCAACACCGCCTCCGTGGTGGCCGATCTCTCCTTTGACGGCTGGACCGACCAGGAGTGGATGAAGACCCGTACCAAGGGCTATGACAAGCCGGTGAACATTTATGAAATGCACGTCGGGTCCTGGAAACGGGATGAGGACATGGGTCCCAATGACTTCATGCATTACAGCCAGATCGTGGACGACCTGATTGCCCACTGCAGGGAATATCATTTCTCCCACGTTGAAGTGATGCCTCTGTCGGAATTCCCCTTCGATGGCTCCTGGGGCTATCAGTCCACGGGGTATTTCTCCAGCACCTCCCGCTACGGCACAAACCGGGACCTGATGGAGTTCGTGAACAAGCTCCATGATGCGGGCATCGGTGTGATCATGGACTTCGTGCCTGTGCACTTCGTGAAGGACAACTTCGCCCTGGCGCGCTTTGACGGCACCCCCCTTTACGAGTACAGCAAGGACAGCGACGCCCACAGCCAGTGGGATACCTACAACTTTGACCTCTGGAAAGAGGAAGTCCGTTCCTTCCTGATGAGTGCCGCCAACTTCTGGCTGGATGTCTATCACATGGACGGCCTGCGCTTTGATGCGATCGCCAACGCGATTTTCTGGCACGGCGACAAGCGCAACGGAGTGAACGAAGGTGCCTGCGACTTCATGAAGCGCCTGAACTTCACCATCAACAAGCGGTGGGAAGGCCGTGTCATGCTCATTGCGGAAGACAGCTCGGATTTCCCGAACGTCACGAAACCGACGCTGGACGGCGGCCTGGGATTTGACTACAAGTGGGATCTGGGATGGATGAATGACACTTTGTCCTACCTGAAAAAGGACCCGATTTACCGCCAGTGGCACCACAATGACATCACGTTCTCCATGGCATATTTCTACAGCGAAAAATTCATTCTGCCACTGTCCCATGACGAAGTCGTGCATGGCAAGGCCACGATCGTGGACAAGATGTGGGGCAGCTATGAAGACAAGTTCGCCCAGGCCCGGGCGCTGTATACCTACATGTATACCCACCCCGGCAAGAAGCTGAATTTCATGGGCAACGAAATCGGCATGATGCGGGAATGGGACGAAAGCCGGGGCTGTGACTGGTTCCTGGATGAATACCCGATGCACCAGGGCTTCGAGAAGTTCTTCGCGGACCTCGGAGACATTTATGGAGAAGACAGCGCATTCTGGTACGGCTACGACCCCATGAACTTTCAGTGGATCGACGCGGACAACGCCTCCCAGAACCTGTTCTCCTATATGCGGAAGTCAGCGGAAAAAACGTATGTGATCCTTCTGAACTTCTCGACCAACAGCGCAAGGCAGCGTTTCGGTGTTCCATTCCGCGGAAAATTCACGGAAGTGCTCAACACCCAGTGGGCGAAATACAACGGCAGTCTGGATACAGATACCCCGCAGACCGCATGGAGCGTGAAGGTGCCTCTGAACCACCAGCCGTTCCTGTTCGAAGTGACGGTTCCTGCCCTGGGTGCCTGCATTTTCGAAGCCGATACACCGGCGCCGAAGCCGGAACCCGAAGCAGCTCCGGCAAAGAAAGCCGATGCAAAGGCAAAAAAGGAAGCCAAAGCGTAAGTCCGCACTCTGGCTGGCACAACACAGACAGAATCAACAGACAGAATCATGAAACAACAGCAGCCGCAGGAAACTGCGGCTGTTTTCAGGAGAAAATGATATGAGTCACTACTATACCAATGAAGAAACTCCGGATGTACCCTCTTCGTTTACCTTTGATATTGCCGGCAGGACCTATGACATGCAGTCCAATGCCGGGGTATTTTCGAAGGACAAACTCGATGAAGGCACCCGTATACTGCTTGAAACCGTGCTGACGCAGGCCGAACCTGCGGGTCCGGTGCTGGACATGGGATGCGGGATCGGGCCCGTGGCGAAGGTGCTCGCCGTGGAATGGCAGGTTCCGGTCACGGCGATCGACGTCAATGAAAAAGCCGCTGGTCTGGCCCGGGAAAACACAGCGGGTCTGGCCGTGGATGTGCAGGTGGCAAATCACGTGACTGGCAGCGGGTATGGGACGATCCTGATCAATCCCCCGATCCGCACGGGCAAGGAAACGGTCTACCGCCTCCTTGAAGAATGTGTGCAGGCACTGGCCGATGCGGGCAGGCTTTGGATCGTGATGCGCAAGGATCATGGCGTGAAAAGTGCCGTGAAGCACCTGGAGTCCCTGGGATGTCAGGTGGAGCGCGTGAACCGGGACAAGGGGTTCTGGGTGCTGAAAGTCAGCCGGGAGAAGTGAAGCCGGCGCTTTCCGGGATCCTGCCGCTGTTTGCGGACAAATGAAATGATTGCGGGATGAATCTCCTGTGGATGTGCATCACTCTGTGCTTCTGCAGGAGTTTTTTGCGTGAAACCGGGTTTTGAAGAAAAAACTGATAAGTTTCCTCAAAAACGAGGCCGTTTGGCGAATATATGAACAGGGGGTTCTGTCCTGAACCGGCTTTCTCTGCGGACTGTGACGGGGGGTCCCGGGAAAGAAAGGAGGAATTCAATGGCAGAGAAAGATATCCTGGAACGGCATGTCCTGGAGCTCGCGGATGTGTTGGTGGATGTCCTGAAACTGACAGGCATTTTGCTGCCGGGATTCAGAGCAGAAGATCTGCATCCGCTGCCGGTTCTGGAACTGAATGCCACACTATACTATGGACAGAAGCCGTGGAAAGGTCCGAAAACGCTGCGGGAATTCTATGGAGCGGAAGTCTGCGATCGCTATCCGGGCCTGATTGCGAATGACCGCTTACGGATACAGATCCGGAGGTGCTTCGAGGGATGAAAAGGGAGGATCAGACGATGGAAATGGCTCTGGAATATCTGATGCACGACAAAACCGGGCAGATGTGGAAAGCCGGCCTGCAAAAGGGCGAGAGCATCGGCTTCAGGAAAGGCGAGAGCCGTGGAGTTAAAAAAGGTATCGACAACAGCCGTAAGATTTATGACTATCTGGAACGCCATGGTCGGCTGTCCGAGTACAGGCAGACGCTGGAATCGCAGGAGCGCATGGAAAAGCTGCTGAAGGAGATCGGGATCTGCCAGACTGACAGCGGAGCCCTGTGCCTGCAGCGGCAGACAAACACAGCGTCACATCCCGGGGTATTCCGCAGGCGGCCATCATCGGCAGCCCTTTATAATCAGGGAACAAGGAGGTCATTTCATATGGAAGAAACAGAAAAGACCACAGCCCCGGAAGCTGCCGAAACAACGGAAGCCTCCATGGGAAAACATGCACATCACGGTCACCACGGCCATCCTCATCACATGGGACACGGCTGTCCCCATGGCCATCACGGCCACAAACCGGGCCACGGCAAATGCAGCCTCAATGAGTTCCCGGCGGATTCTCTCATGGGCCTGATGTACGCCTACGGACACAGGTTCCATCACACAAAGAAACCCGACATGACGGAAGAAAACTTCTTCGGTGCCCTGACACCGGAGGAAAAAACACAGCTCGCCGCCCTGCTGACCAAAGCAAAAGACGGTTGGAAGAAACCGGAGAAACCCGCTGAACCCGAGTCCGGGGATCACGAAGCAGAATCCGCAGAATAACCTGCTCATAAAACCACAGACAGCGAACCCATCAGTTTCACTGCCTGTGGCTTTTTCTTTTCCTGCGCCACCCTGCAGCTGACACCGGATCCGGCACTCTGACTATCCCAGTCCCTGGAATCCCCGAAACCCATACACAAAAGTTATGGGACAGTATCCAAAACCGGTATTTTTCAATCGCATCCTTCCGTATTATCCTGACAGCAGACCCAATGCCGCTGCATTATCAGCGATATCCAGAAAAGAGGAGGAACCGGAATGGAACTTGTGGAAAACAAAACCTTCGACCAGGAACGCGCGCTCTATGGCACCCGGAATCTGCTGGTCAGACACTGCCAGTTCGACGGACCCGCAGACGGAGAAAGCGCCCTCAAAGAATGCCGGGACATTACTGTCCAGGACTGCTTCTTCAACCTTCGCTATCCCTTCTGGCACGACCATGGCCTGACCATTGCCGGCAGTGAACTCACACCGTTATGCCGTGCCGCTCTGTGGTATACAGAACACGCGGTGATCCGGGATTCAAGGCTTCACGGCATCAAAGCCGTCCGGGAATGCGGTGATATCAAAATCAGCCGATGTGACATTCTGTCCCCGGAATTCGGATGGTCCACACGCGGGATGCAAATGGAGGATACACACGTGGAAAGCGAATATTTCATGATGCGCTCCGATCATGTTTACCTCGACAAAGTGGACTTCAAAGGCAAGTACTCCTTCCAGTACGTCCAGGACATGGTCATCGAACACTGCGTGCTGGACACCAAGGATGCCTTCTGGCATGCACAGAACGTCATCGTCCGCAATTCTGTGGTCAAAGGCGAATACCTGGGGTGGTACAGCGACAATGTGACCTTCGAAAACTGCCTCATCCAGGGAACGCAGCCCCTTTGCTACTGCACAAATCTCAAACTCGTGAACTGCCGCATGGGAGGCTGTGACCTGGCCTTTGAACGCAGCCAGGTGGAGGCCACACTCAGCGAGTCCCCTGCCAGCATCAAGAACCCCCTGTCGGGAACCATCACCATTCCCGCCGAAACAGAAGTCATCCGGGATATCCCCGGGGCCGATGGTGAGATCCTGGTCCGGCCTGCAGAGTGAGTTCTGACCACAGAATCATGTTGCCGCAACCTGTGGCAGACCGGCCGTCAGCCTTCTGCTCTGTATCCTGGCCCATGCCGATGACTGCCGATGCGGCGGGACATCCGCAACTCAATGGCGGCGTCCATCGAATTCGATGAACGGATCGTCGAGGGTATCGATGAAATTTTGTCGATACCCTCGACGTTGGGTTTGTCGAAACTGTCGATGACTGTCCAGACGCAGGGTCATGGGGGTGCATATCCCCATCCGCAGCACTTGACTTCTGTCCACGCACTGACTCACCAGCAGAAAACCCCCGGACACATATGGTGTGACCGGGGGTTTGTGTTCTCATGGCGCAGACGGTGGGATTCGAACCCACGTGCCCTTTCGGACAACTCGATTTCGAGTCGAGCTCGTTATGACCACTTCGATACGTCTGCAGGCTTTTCTCAGTTTATCAAAAGACGCTTTCTTTTACAATAAGCCGTATAATAGGAAGACAGGAAAACGGGGTGATTCTATGGTTGGATGGCTGATCCGAAAATTTGTGCCTGACTGGCAGAACACAAAGAAAGCCAAAGTCCGCCAGGGTGTGGGAAATGTGTGCGGGATCGTGGGTATCGTCCTGAACCTTTTTCTCTTTGCCAGCAAATACATCGTGGGTCTCATCGTGCAGTCTGTTTCCATCCGGGCAGACGGCCTGAACAACCTGACGGATGCTGCCAGCAACATCGTCTCCATTGTCTCCTTCAAACTCGCGGAAAAACCCGCGGACAAGGAACATCCCTATGGGCATGAACGAAGCGAATACATTGCCTCACTTTTCGTGGGCCTCGGCGTCGCCTTTCTGGGGTATGAAACCCTGAAGGATTCCATCCTCAAGATCTTTCATCCGACACCCATTGACTTTCAGTGGTACACAGTGGCAGTCCTGGTGCTGTCCATCGTCATCAAACTCATCATGTTCGTCTACAACCGGCGATATGCCCTGCGCTATGACAGCAGCCTGCTGATGGCAGCCGCCGTGGATTCCCGCTCTGACTGCATCGGCACGACCGCTGTTCTGATCTCCACCTGTCTGTCGCCGCTGATTCACTTCGAGCTGGATGGTTATATGGGTGTGATCGTCTCGCTGATCATTTTCTACAGCGCCTACGACCTGCTGAAGTCTGTCATCAACGACCTGATCGGCGAAGCCCCGAATCCCGAGACCGCGCATGAGCTCGAGAACAGAGTGCTGTCGAATGAATACGTCCTGGGTGTCCATGATCTGCGGATCCACCAGTATGGACCGACGGTGAGCTACGCCACGGTGCATGCGGAAGTCAACGGCCATGACGACATTATGCAGGTTCACAACGCCATTGATCAGATCGAACGCCAGGTTCGGGAAGAAATGGGGGTGGATTTGACCATTCACATGGATCCTGTCCTCGTGGATGATCCTCTCACCAGGTCGTATTTGAGTAAATTCGAAAGCGCGATCCGGGTACTCGGACAGGGGCACTGGTCTCTGCATGATTTCCGGATCATTCCGGGTCACGATGAAATCACCGTAGACTTCGATCTGGTGGTGCCCTTTGATGAACATCGCAGTGAGGAACAGATTGAAAAACAGCTCCTGGGCTACGTCCGGACGGGACGGAAACTCAACCTGCAGGTCACGGTGGAACATCCCACGCTGTCGATGCCCCGCTGAATGCCGATGGAAGCCAATATTCCGCCCCTCAGAATCAATCCTGATACCGCCGGTTTTCACGACAGGAACTTTCACAGCTCCTGTTGAGAAAGCCGGTTTTTTTGAATCCAGAACTGTAAGCAGTACCACTCTTGTTTTCGAAGGATTTGAATTACTTTTTCGGCTAAAAGACGTCAAATCATTCGTATATTGTCGGAGTTTACGGGATACTGACGATGCGAAAAGCAAGAAAGGAGACACAAGATGACGATTGTACACCTGGAACCGGAAGAATTTGCCGAAATGATCAACGACTCGCAGCAGGCCATCGGGGTGCACTGCATTGTGCTGGACAGCCTGATTGCTGCCATGATCTATACCTGCCGATATGGGGAGTATCTGTATTATATGGACCGCATCTGTGTTTCCTCTTACAAACAGGATGAAGCAGATCAGCTCAATGCGGACTGCCTCCATGCCGAGGTGTACCGGAAAATGGCCCTTGACATGGGTGCCGGGCGGTATGGTCAGCGTGCGTGCTGCTGCTGAAATACACAGGGTAGATGGCAACGTCAGCACACGGATCCCTTCAGGAAAGAGACCGTCATTGCCTGACCATCACATCAGGGCAGACACTGTGTCCTCGTCTGTCCTGATGTGATGGCCAGACCGGCTTGTGTCGAAGTCGGTTTTTTTTTATATCTCTGCCGTCAGACAGATGTTGATGCGGCAGGCCCTGGCCGCCTGCAGGGTCCATCTTCAGCCTTCCACAAAACCGGATACAAACACGGAGTCCTGGCCCGGGTCTTTCTGTGACTCCGGAAAAACACATGCCACATGCCAAAGCATCACAGACGGCATTCCTTCACGACAGGATATAATTTAGACAACCGAAAGGAGGCACATCATGGAAGACAGAGGAACACTTGACAAGGTGAAAGGCCGCATCAAGGAAGCTGCAGGCAATCTTGTCGGCGACCACAAACTGGAAGCAGAAGGCAACCTGGATCAGGCAAAAGGCAAAGCGAAGGAAACAGCTGCCAACATCAAAGACGCTGCCAGGGATGCTGCTGACAAAGCCAGGGATGTCCTGGACGGTGACCGCTGAGTCACCGGATTATTTTTAAGATTTACACAAAAGAGAAGACAGATCTGTCATGTGTCTTCTTTTTTGCATCCTGCCTGTGACACCCGTTTCTACCAGTTGCTGCAGCAGATGACGGCCATCGAAAACTCTGAAAAACCATCTGTTTTGTTGGAATTCCAACATACTTCTTCTCCCCGTTGTCGTATTCTGCCCTCAGAACCAGACAAAGGAGGGTTTGAAGATGAAACAACTCGATATGACACAGTCCGTTCACGACCTCATCCAGGCCACACCGGAACTCACAGATATACTCAGATCCCTGGGCTTTGCCGCGATCACCAGCAAAGCCATGTTCGAGACCGCTGCCCGTATGGTCACCCTGGAACAGGCCGCCGCGATGAAACACATTGACATGAACCGCGTTGTCCGGATCCTCAAAGATCACGGCTTTGAACCCATCGGTCTGTCAGAACCAGATGATGCTCCTGCCTCTTCTGCTGGCGATGATGGCAGTCCGGCAGCACAGCCCGCCGCATCCCGCATCGGCACAGACCCGGAAGCCGGAACCCGGTCAGAGCGCATTGAACGCCTGAAAAGCTACCTGACCAGGCTCAAAAGCGGAGACGAACTTGCCTCGGTGCAGGCGGATTTTGTAAAGCACTTCCACTCCGTGGATGCCGGAGAAATCATCCAGGCAGAACAGGAACTCATGGCCCAGGGCACCCCGCTGCAGGAAGTTCAGCGTCTGTGCGATGTGCACTCGGCGCTCTTTCACGGCAGCACCCGGGAAGAAAAAATCGCCCGGGCAGAAGAGGCCGTCCGGGATTCCGTCACACATCACGCACCGGATGAAACCCTGCTTTCCCGCAAGGAACAGGCTGCCCGGCTGGAAGACATCGACGGACATCCCCTGCAGACATTCACCAGAGAAAACCATGCCCTTGCCGGTCTGATCCGGGAATACGAACAGACCCGGGACCAGGCCCTTCTGCCCCGGATCCGGGATGTGGTTGTTCACTATGCCAAAAAAGGCGACCTGCTGTATCCCCTTCTGAACGTGACCTATGGCATCTCCGGTCCCTCGGATGTCATGTGGACCGTGGACGATGAAATCCGCGATGCGCTGGCAAAACTCGACAAAGTACAGCTGGCTGACCGCGACCAGACCTGGCAGCAGCAGACCGACGCTGTCCTGCAGCGGGCCAAAGAAATGATCTACAAGGAACAGAACATCCTGTTTCCCATCACCGCGCAGCACTTCACCGAAGAAGAATGGATGCAGATTTACCAGGATACCAGGCAGTATCCGGATCTTTTCGAACTCGAACACAAGACCTGGGACAAAGGAGAAGCCTTCACCCGGGAACCGGTGTCGGTTCTCAGCGAAGGTCTGGTCCGGATGCCCGGGGGGACTCTGAAACTGGAAGAACTCACGGCGCTTCTCGATACCCTGCCGCTGGAGATCACCTTCGTGGATGCAAACGACATCAACCGGTACTTCAATGACGGACCTGGCATGAAAGTCTTCAAGCGGCCTCTTGCCGCCCTGGGCAGGGAAGTCTATACCTGCCATCCCCCGAAAATCAAACCCATGGTCCGTCACATCATTGCCCAATTCAGGAATGGAACCCGTGATGAAGTCGCCGTCTGGATGGAGAAAGCCGGCAGACCCATGTATGTCCGCTATATGGCGGTCCGCTCGAAGACCGGCAAGTTTCTCGGGACCCTGGAAGCTGTTCAGGACATGACATTCGCAAAGGAGCACTTCGAACAGTCCCGCTGATCCCGAACCGGTTCCCAACCCCCACACAGAAAAGAGCTGCACACCGGCCAGAGAACCCGATCCTGTTCTCCGGCTGTGTCCATGCAGCTCTTTTTTCATGCACAACCCCCGCCTGCCGATGGTAAAAACCGCATCCGGCAGCCGGCCGTTGATGGATACTGCGCCAGCAGCCACTGACAGGATCCTGGTCTGAAACAGTGGCGTGAATGACCGCCCGCTGGCCGGCCATTCATATGGCCGTTTCTCTGGTCCGGCCGTTCAGCGTGAATTCGTTTTTCCTGAACGACACCAGACCTTCCCGCTTCATTTTCCCCAGCTCTGCCGACAGCGCACTGCGCTCTACCCCGAGGTAATCCGCCAGCTCCTGCCGGTTGAAGGGAATCCGGAAATGCGCGCTTCCCTGCAGACTCGCCTGCGCCGACAGATACGACAGCAGCCGGTCCCGGATCGTCCGCCCGGAGGTATACAGCATCCGCTCCGCCAGCCGCAGATTCTTCTGCGCCGACACCTGCAGCATGTTTTCAATCAGCCGGTGATGAAACCGGCACCCGTGATGACATACCGTATAAATCCTGGAAAGATCCAGAAACAGCACCCGGCAGGGCTGTGCTGCCACAATATCCCCTGGCAGCAGCTGACCCGGCACGGCTGCATAGTTTTCCCCGAAGACATCCCCCGCCTCCATATGTCCGAAAATCCGGCTCGACCCCCAGTACAGCGTTACCACCATATTCACGCTTCCTTCAAGCACCAGCCCGATCCGGGATACCGGTTCCCCCGCCCGGAAAATCACGTCGCCCTTCTCATAGCGTTTCTCCCTGGCATCCAGACACCCCAGCAGATGCCTCATGTCTTCCTCCCGGATCCCCGCAAACAGCGGCGTCTTCGTCAGAAACTGCGTATCCATTTCCGTTCACCCCTTTCTGATCCAGTTCTGCTGCCTCTATCATCCCATACACAGCCAGTCACGACCCTGTCTGATGCCGATGGCGGACACCGGGGCAGGAATACAATGCAGCAGCGCAGACAGAAGAAGGCTGTCTGAAACGTAAATGGAAAATACAAAAATTCCGGATTTCTGTCAAAACGTAAATGAATAATACAAAACTTCAGAAATCGTTCTGAAAGGTAAATGGAAAAGACAAAAAGCCGGGAATTCCCGTTTTTGTCCAGTATGGACCACACAAATCGCCTGTATTATCACCTTTGTCCAGTACAGACTGTACAGATTTCCAGGACGTATCCCTTTTGTGTCTGAATCCGTTGATTCCGGCAGGGTCCCGGACAGCCCCTGTCTAAGCCGGCAAAAAACAAGGTTCGAAGTGTACATCAGCTTCGAACCTTTTCTGCATTACGCCGGCTTTACTCCGCCTCACAGCGGATGAAACACCGGACGGCCTTCTTCAAATGTGCAGAATTCCCGGAATCCCAGCCCCTTCAGCATCTCCCTGGCCGCAGAAATATGCGCCCCCAGATGCGCCGGTTTGTGACTGTCCGATCCGATCGTCACGATCCTTCCCCCCAGATCCCGGTACAACTCCAGGATCCTGGTTGATGGCTGCCAGTCCGACAGGCCATACCGCACCGAAGATGTATTCACCTCGATTCCCCTGCCATCGGCAATCACCGTCTTCAGGATCTCTGCGATGATATCCTTCACCTCTTCAAAGGGATATGCTCCCTCCGGGTCATACCGCGCAATCAGATCCATGTGTCCCAGCACACTGTAATTTTTGAAGCTCTGCACCACCTGCAGCATCTCCCGGTAGTATGCTTCATTGAACTCCCTCCGGGTCCGTCCCTGCAGGAACTCCCCGTTCCAGAACTCCTCGTCTCCCACCTGGTGAATGGACAGAATCGCAAAGTCCAGGGGATATTTCTTCGTCAGTGCCTCAAACTGAGGGATGGTGTGCGACTGCACCCCCAGCTCCAGACCCCGGCGGATCCGGATCCTGTCCCCATATTTCTCCTGCATGTCGGCGATTTTCGCAAAATAGCGGGGATAATCCACATTGGCCATGGGCTCCCCGTTTCTCCAGACAATCTCCTGCCCGCTGTCCCAGTCCACCTTGATTCCGTAATCCACATGATCCGTGAAACACAGCTCCTCCAGCCCCAGCCCGATGGCATCTGTCACCACATCCTCCATGGGATACACCGAGTCATCCGAAAATTCACAATGCACATGATAGTCCGCCTGCATAGTCAGCCCCTCCTGTTTTCTTTTCGGGTCCATTATCTCCATTCAGTGTCCGCCCGGGAACCATCCGGGTTTTTTTTCACAGCCAATGTGATTCCGTTTCCTTTTGAACACGCCCGCACGCATCCTGCAGATTTCCGTTCAAAAGTAAGCGACGTTAATTGCCCATATTAAAAAAGGACTGATTCCCTGTACCATCATGGTATTGGGGACAGTCCTGTTTTCTATTTCTTATACAGATGTCCTGGAAGTGTCCTGGAGTATGGAAGCAGGT